>Ga0209700_101305_pt1 | contig 51106 bp, 32 predicted proteins | sample SiratroredBW_FD_187528 | JGI IMG/M metagenome (GOLD analysis project Ga0209700, IMG submission 187528) | Root nodule microbial communities of legume samples collected from California, USA - Siratro red BW (SPAdes) (version 2) | ecosystem: Host-associated > Plants > Roots > Nodule | place: USA...
AAAGTGGATTTTTTTTTTTTTTTTTTTCCTATATTCATTTTCTTTTCCATTCATTCACGTTTCTGTAAATTTTCTAATATATTCAGTTGCCATTTTTTAATCAATAATTTAAAAGAATACAAAGTCATGTAAACCATATATCATTCGTGATTCGCTAATTAAGAAAAGATAATATTCTTTACATTTTACATATGTAAACCACGTAAATGCCTTAAAAATAAATTAAATCGTTTTTTTCTTGTAAGTCCTATTATGATCATATTCTCTACAACCATTTTATGATATGATTTATCAGAGTTTTAAAAAAATTACATCAACCGCATAGAAAAAATTTATAGTATATGCTTATTCATGCCCGACTTTCTGTTTTTATTTGTAATAGAAGTTTTATAGTCTAACTTTTATTATATATTGTTTTTCATTTTTATTTTTAATAAATATTATATATATAAATATATATATATATATATATATATATATATATATATATATATATATATATATATATATATATATATATATATATATATATATTAACAAAGAGGAGAGATAGAAATTACTTAAATAGACTAAAACACTTAACAGGCACTTAATTGAAAATATATAAATTAATGAGAATTAAAATTTAATTAAATTTAAAAAAATAATTAAATTTAAAAAATAATTAAAATTTATTTTACTAATCAATTAAATTTGTAACATTCATTATAACCCTTATAAATCATCCTTTCCTTGAACCTCTGGATCACAAATACTGAATCTAACCCTATAAAAATATGCAGAACTCTTAAGCATGTAATGCTCAATCCAGGAGCCTTAATAGTTGTATACATTAATTAGTATATACATATTTTAAGTTGACTCAATATATAATACGAAAAAATCAGCTCTCTCTCCCTCCTTTTATTGTGCCATGGCGAGTGACATTGATGGAGACAAATGTAAGCATGCATCAATTTAACAGCTTAGATTTTTCTGCTTTTAAGAGACAGAATGGATAATAATCAAATGAAGAAGCCGATTTTTTTGAAATATGGTGCTGTGGCACATGTTTACATCAGATTTTTGTATTTCTAAAAAAGATCTCTAGTATCAACAAAGTAATAGTGTCGGCCTGTGATAACTTCGTTTTCATTTGAAAAGATGTAACATGATTTCAAGGAATAGAGCATACAAATTCACTCAATATTTCATACATAGAAATGACTTCTTTAACTTTTTTTAATTTTTAAAATAATTTTTGTAAAGAGCACATCAATTTCTGAATTCTTATATTTATATGGAATTGAAGGTTTAATATATACGAACTAGTTTGATGCAAAAAATTTAAATTTAAATTTTGAGCATAGTTTATTGTTGATTTTGATAATGGATTTAGAAGTATTATCCAAAGGGATTATTTCATGACAAAATTTGTTTGTGAACAAGTGACTTTTGATTATTTTGGATTTATTTAAACTTTTAAAGTTTTATAAAAATGTAGTAACTTGAGTTATTTAATGTTGTTTGATTTGGTTTTGGTATGTTTGGTATGTGAATTCGATAATTGAGTATTCCATGTTGAGTGCTTTGAATATAATTGAATTAAAAACAAATATAATTTGAGTAGTATGTGAAAGATAAATATTTATATTGATAAAATATTTATTTTAATTTAATTGAAATTAAATACTCAATAATATTTTTCCTAGAACGTGTTTTTAAGACTTTTGATAATATCTGAACTTTGAGATTGAGCCTAGAAAATGTTGTTGATCCTCTTTAAAAACATTCATTACTCAAGAAACAGACAAATGTAATATATTAACTATTATCTAAATAAACGCAACAAATTTCTTCTCTTATTAGTTATAACACATCAATTGCAATACCAAAATCTAGGTAGATGATGTAATAACTTACACTTGTATGTATGCATGATATGTAAGTTGTGCCAGAAGATATGTTCGATCATAGTGAAATTTTGGTTAAGATAAATACATATTAAGTGCATTACCTGGTTTAATTTGATATTTATAAGGGGAAATGTCTAAAATAAAACAATATTAAAAAGGCATAATATTCACCATCATTTGTGACTAGAATGTGTCACATTCTATATTGGTTGTGTTAGAACCAAAGAGAAAAAATTTTGTTTATAATTTTGACTTATGAAAAGAATAAGTAGTGTTTTTCTTAATTAGGAAAAATAATTTTTTATAGTGTATTCACTTCATACACACATAGATGCAAATAAGTTACATTGTTTGTCTCAAATACAAACCTTGCATTTGACTTCTTAAGAAACATGTTACATCTGATAAGCATATAACTTATCGGAACAATAATTTATGCCTGATTAGATGCGTTGAATTAATTTCAAAATAATAAGTTAATGCACTAGCTCTATTTGGTCATTTTACAAAGAATGTTTATGAAGAAGATCTACATAAGTGTTTCACGAGGAAGTTAAAAGTTCTTATATACATTGAAGGTATCTAAAAAAAGATAGAACATGCAATTATCTCTCACAACCTTCTATAATTTGAGAATTTCCTAATTTTAGTGAGCATATACTTGACATTCGGACTTTAAGAGATTATTTGTAAACACCTTTATCTCTCCAATGTCATGAGAAACTTATAGTTGAAATAATACTCATGTGAGTTATGAAGGACCATCTCCAATACTCATATAATTAATTTAATTTATTATTAATAAATTATTAAATGTCGAAGTCTCTAATTAATTTTAATTCAAAATTACATAAATTTAAAATAAATATGCATAACATGCGAGACCTAATTGAAGTTTTTAAAGAGTTCATGTAAAAGATGGATATAATTCTTAGTAATGAGGTGACAACATGAAACCTAAAAATAACGCTTGAGGGCATATATGTCATTGACATACATGAGGGGCTGAAGGTTAAAAAATGTGCGGCGCAAGAAGCAAAAGCCTTTTTATCTAATGTTTGCATAAAAAGGTTCAACAAAAGTGCATCTTTCTTTCAAACAGCAGAATTGGCTATGGTGAAGAATGTCTTTCCATAAGGGCTAAAAAGTGTCCATAGATCATTACAACACGAATTATTGACATTTGAAATACACTTTATTCTTTATAATTTGGTTTACAAACTAAATTATTTTTCAGTTTTACCTACAGTGTGTCTTCAGTATTATTGTGAATTTACAAGTGGTCATGATATTAAGCCCCCCATAAAATATAGAAAAAAGAAAAAAGGTTAAGTTAGTAAAAGTATTTGTTGAGATTACCTATTCAATCACATTAGTAATATGGTAAATGGTGAAACTCCGGTCAAACACCAAGAAAAATTTAACATGAAATCTGAAGGAAATCACAGCCCATAATTCAATTTTCTTGGGGAGCAATGATTCGCATAATTTTAAATCAATATTATGTAAACAGATAAAAGAATGCAACGTAGCATCCTCTTTGAAAGATGAAGTCAACAAAATGATGCAATTCACTAAATTACAGCGAAACACCATGCAAATCAACTCGTCTCCAGTAACAGAAAGCACACGCATAGAATAAAAGGATCACAAAGACCTACGGTGATTTTCTAGAGACCAACTCCATGTTCTATTACAACATCCTAAAGGTAAACTATCACGACAGAGACTAACCTTCTCGTATGCACACCAATTCCTAGCCAATACCTGCTTCACTTCATTGCAAAATGTAACTTTGTTAAGGTAAAGGGTAAAAACTCAATACCATCTGCTGAGTGGGTAGATAACCTACCTATGCCTCTTCACCACCAGCAGCTCGGGCAGAATCCACCTTTTGTTCTTCTGTTCAAAAATGACAATATTTAATTAACTAGGGAATCATAGATACTGGAGTTGAGTTGGCAGGATCACAGAACAAATAAAGAAAAATAGCTATAAAAAAAATGAGAAGGAATAGCCAAGTTTGAAACAACAGCAAATAAGTATAGTTGACAGTAAATCAACATCAAATATGATAACCAATAGAAGGAATAAATTAGTTTAAACGAAGAATTGAAAAAACAAAACGAAGAGACTGGGGAAAACATCACCTCCTTACGTAAAATTTAAATTGCCTTTTGGTTGAAGGAATTTGGTAGATTAAGATCACATGAAAGATTAAGTTACACATTTGTAACAGCTTTTCAATGAGGTCAACATTTTAAAATTTGTTGCTTCAATAAAGCAATTTAACAGCAATATCTTCATCAGATTTCCCAAATCTTCCCTGGTTTGTTTTCAACTTAGAGTGTTACACTGCGAGGTACAGGCTTTTCTTCTATACTCTGAAGTTTTAATAAACACAGGATTGTTCAATTATTTGCAATTGGGAATGTTGACTTTCTTGGAACAAATCAAGATCCAAATCTGTATAGGTTATCACCATGTCATGCTTTCAATCTTGTTTGGAGACACAACAAAGCAAGAATCAATATCTACTCAGCTGAACAATGTAGTGCATTAAAAATAACAGTAACTTGTGTCATAAGTCTCTCTCCAAATAAGCACAACATCACATAAAGGTAAGTCACAATGACCACAAACAAATAAGCATATCAACCATAAATCACGACAGTATCTACTATACCCGAAATGGACTTTCTATATCAAATAAAAAATTAAAATTGAACAATCACACTGACACTCGAGGTTTCAAGAAATTATTAAACCCAATAATACCCTTCCCTCTTTTGACATTACTTTGTCCTCCCTTGTCTGTGTAGCTACGTAATAAATAGGAGATCTGTGTTAATGGTAAGGGTATGTGGTTTAACAAGTCATAAATAACAGTGGTTTGCGTATGGTAAAAAAGGGAGGGGCGTATGGTAAAAAAGGGAGGGGTATCAAGTGAAATTTTGTTAAACCTCGGAGAATGTGTAATTTACACTAAAAAAATTCATCTATTTAATTTACATTGCTGACAAAGTCCAGCTAATAAAGTGATAGAGAACATCGATTTCCATTAATCAGTACCTCCATCTTCAGGGATGTCAGAAGTCCACAAGGTGAGGTTGTCCCTCAGAAGCTGCATAATTAGGGTGCTGTCTTTGTAAGACTCCTCACTCAGAGTATCCAACTCAGAGATTGCTTCATCGAATGCCTGCTTAGCAAGGTGACAAGCCCTGAAATATAAGAGTACAGTGTTAAATTTGTTAAACAGGCCAACTTAGACACATAGTATACGAATAAAGAGGTCAGCCAATAAACACTAATACTTTCCGGGCAATAAAATAAAATTAATACCTTTCAGGAGAATTCAAAATTTCATAATAAAAGACTGAGAAGTTCAAAGCCAGACCCAATCGGATAGGATGCGTAGGTTGTAACTCAGCCTCTGCAGTAGTGGAAGCTGTCTGAAATATTTATGAATTGTTGAGATCAACATGAAAAGGTGGAAAAATTCATATCTGTGATGCCTATATCTAAATAAATGTCACAGTGCCACACTGGTAAAGCGATAAAAAGTCATTAGACAGATTATGCCTGAAAAATAAGAAATAACCTACTGTATCCCCACTCCGTCAGTTAATTTTTCCCTCATTAACATGTATACTACAACCTTGATGATAAAGAACCATTAGAATCACTACCTCAATATTCAAATGGCCAATAATTATCGCTAATAAACCGTCGACAAGTGAAGATAACATCAATATAAAACATATTAACATTAGTGTCGACATTATTCCAATCATATGATTTATATTACAATAATAGATGGTTGACTAGACAATTACCTTCAGGGATTTTTTTTTAAGAAGGCCAATAATGTTCGCACTTTAGTCAACGACTCATTAACTTCATCAGATTAGCACAAAGAAAAACCAAGAAGCAAGGCTTGCAAGTTAATAATAAAGAAATGCAAAAAAATATTCGTTTTTCCTCTCTGGCCTTGGTTACCAGAGACATGCTAAGAAGCAAAGCACCAACAACATACAGCATGAATCACCAGGCATCAAACATCAAGACATTTCAAATTTTAACCACAACAGATGCAAGAGGTCCAAATACAAGCATACCTGATACGCTTTCATGGAATGATCAGCAGCCTCTTTTCTCTCATCACCGGACTTGAACTCCGCGAGGTACCGGTAATAGTCCCCCTTCCTGCAACCAACAACAGAGACATTAACACACACGAAACTCTAAATCCACAGTGAGAGACAAAAACGAGCACTGAGCACTCACATTTTGTAGAAAAAGACACTAGGTTCACCAGTAGTGCTAGAGGGGATAAGGTGCTCATCAATAACAGTCATGATATCACTGCAGATATTGGACAACTCAGACTCCACCTTCTGCCTATACTCCTTTATCCGCTTCACACTCACATCGTTCCCTTTCGCCTCTTCCTTCTGCTCAATCGACGAAAGAATCCTCCACGAAGCCCTACGAGCACCCACCACGTTCTTGTACCCAACCGACAGAAGGTTCCGCTCCTCAACCGTCAGTTCCACGTTTAGCTTCGCCACATTCTTCATTGCATCCACCATTTCTACCACACCAAACACTCTAAATCTCAGAATTCCTCTCCACGAAATTCAAATTCAAATTAAACCAGAACAAGTTATTTCCAAATTAAACCTTTAGGTCAGCACAGTGCTACTCTCAAATCGAAAAATCAGAAGAAAACAAAAAACGTGGAAGAAATTCAGAGAATGGATTACTAAAAAACACCTTCATAGCGTTCAGCTTGTTCGGCGAGCTTGGCAACGTAGACGAAGTTATCGCGTTCCTTGGTGGAGGCCATGGAGGATCTGCAACTTTCTCTCTCCTCTCACTTTCTCGCTCTAGAAATTTGTGTATGTTGTGTTGTGAGTGTTTGCAAGTTGATGAGCGAAGGGTTTAGTTGTGGAGGGACAGGGCACGACGGCACGGGTTGGTCGTGGGCGATGGGGGCATCTCCACGCGCACCGAGGAGAGTGTCTGTCACGCGTTTGTGTTTAGGCGAAAAGGGGGAGGCAGTGATAGTGACGGGAGAAGGAGGCGCGTGGGACTGGGAGGGAGGCAAATTGATTGGCGTTTGGTGGGCATTGAAATTTCAAATTCACTTTTTTTGTCTTTTTGAAAATGAGGGGTTGTTGTTCACACGGAAACATTAAAAATTATACTATATTTCTTTGTGGAATTCTTCGTTATGGTCCACTTCATCATTCTGCACCCTTCGATATAATTTTAAATAATCTAACGCTCAGGATGGATTGATGGCTTAATTTCAACTGTACAGTCGGTTACATAGTTACACTCACACTGTGAAAATTCCAAAATGGTAACTGCCCATTGTATTCCGCACCCCATGTTTTTTGAAGTTGCACCGTATATTTGAAATTATAATTTTATCTTTTTTTTTTTAATTTATGTTTTGAAATTTACAATCAAGAACATAGTTTTATATTTGTATTGTATATTTTAAAATACAAAATTTTTAATTTTTTTTAAAAAACTTATTATTAAAACAATAAATACATTTTAAATTGTATATTTTAAAATATTATGAAAGGGCTGAATGCAACTGCCATGCTACCTCTATCATATATTTGAAAATAACTAATATGATATTGATTCAAAAATACTCCTTCTTGAGTTAATCTTTTGAGTATTTTTTTCAACCACACCCAAATTAAATTAATTCGATCCATGACGAGTTGGTCTATCAAGTCTACAAACTTAAATATCATTTTAAACTATTAAAACATAATATATATAGATATAAAGATAACAATTAAAAGAATATTACGTTAACTCATCGGATTGTTAAGTGTACCAATTTAATTTAAAAACATAATTTCTAAACTAAATTCTTTTAGATCAAATTCCATTTAACACAAACAATTTTGATAAAAAAAAATCAAATAGGTACAAGTTGGATAAGTTTTAATTAATAAATTACTCGCATGTTAAAATGAATTTGACTATGATCAATAAGTTAAAAAACATGTTAGACCAAAATATTTTAACCTAAATTAAATCAAGTTATTTTTTAACTCATTTACCTCACAATTTGAATAAGTTTAATTGAGTTCGAGCTATTTATAAAATAATAATTATATTCTAAAAACAAAAATATTAACAAAGTCTTTTTATTATTATTATTATTATTATTATTATTATTATTATTATTATTATTATTATTATTATTATTATTATTATTATATATATCAAATCGTTACATATAAAATTAAAATTTATAGATGAAGGGTATTTAATTAAACACACTGAGTTGTTATTAACTTCATGATCAATTTTTATAGATGAAAAAAAATCTTACTTAAACTACATATCTTGACTAATTTAACTTGACTAATTTAATGATAGATTTACTTTCCAGTTAAAACCATTCTAATCCAAATTGAACTCGATTAAAACACATAAACTTTGAGCTCGATTTGAGTTGTTACATTTAGAAAAACAAAACATGTCATAAGTATATTTTTTTTACTTGGGTGATAAGTTATATTTTCAAACACGCAAACCTAATTTAACTCACGAATACGACACTTTATTATTATTATTATTATTATTATTATTATTATTTTATAACTTTTTAGGAAAATTGGAGACAACTTTTAACCTTTATGAGTTGCAAATCGAATCCAAATAAATTTATAAGTAATCAGATTAATTCAATTTGAATATAATAAAAAAAAATCCACAAATCCAACCCACTGCATGTTGAAGTATTTTGATTTATATAATAATTAGTGTGGTCAAATATAACTGGAACGAATGTGTGTACACTCGTATGATGGCTCTGTGGTGATTTGTCTTTGTTAGGCGCTAGCAATATTGTTCTGAAGAACCACAATATTATGTTAGATTTTCCTTTTTGGTTTTCAATTTGTTTTGTCATATCATAGTTTTAAAATTAATTAGACATCTAATTAATATTTAATGAAGATGATAAAATAATTCTAAAATGTCGATATTAGTATGGAACTTAAATATTGTCACAAGTTTACATAAGTTCCAATATTTTATTGTTCAAATTTTGGTTTCTCCAGTTTTCAAATTATAGGATTTGATGAGTTTTTATACCCAATATTATTAAGTATTGTTTAAAAATAAATCAGTTGAAAGATTAAACTAGTGTAACAATCAACCAAACAATTTAATATACTAATTAAATTTGAAGTGGTTTAAAATATTTTAATATAATTTGTGTATAATAATGACGAACTTAAATCATGTGATATATTATTTCAAATCTTTTTACTGAAAAAGTAAAACTTATATGACCAAATTATTAAGGTTACTTTTGTGCTTGACAAAAAGACAGTATCAGTTTTATAATAATTTAAATTAACATTAATTTTTTAATTATTTATTCAAGGTGGAGACAGCATCCTTATTATGACCCACTTTCATAAATGGTGTGTTAGATGTATTTTATCTTATTCTATCTCACACTTTCCGAACAAGAATATTTTTTTCAACTTCTTCCAAAACCCTAATGAGACAACACTATTGTGTCATCTGAGTTCAAATTTGGAAGTTATCAGTGTTTACATTTCTCAAATGTGGATTGTAAAGCTAGTATACTATTTTTCTTACATTACTTTCAATATCCATCATATAAAAATGATACAAAAGTTTATATAGAAAAGGAAATGAAACTTATCAAACTATATCCGTGTAATAGAGCAACTAATTTTCTTGTGTTAATACCATAATCTTCTCCATCCTTATTCTTGTTTTATTTCAATTATAGTTCACGTTCCTTTGTGTTTTTGCCAGTACTATTCTAATTCCTGTTTTTGTTCTTATGTTTTAATGCTTGATTCAATTTGTTCTTAATGTTGTCTTACTCTTCTTAAACTCCTTTTGCTGTAAGAATAATTAATTCAAGCTTCTAATGTTGTCTAAGGACACTAAGTAAAGTGATAATGAGATTTAACTTATTTGTGGTATTTTCTTTTGGTTCATATGCTTATGAATTCTTAAAATACAACTTGATCCTTGTTAAGATTTATTTATGAATTTTGCCACTTATTAAAGACACATTTTTTTAATCATCCAAAATAGGATTGTGGAGACTTTGTAAGTAACTATGTTATGCTGCTACTTAGACAAGGTCCGTAGTAGCACCAATAGACCAGGCAACAAGAACATGAAACATCTGCTAATAACAAAAAGAAAAATAAAAAATGTTAGATACTATCCAAATTTGAAAGCATTTTCAAGAATTTAACGGGCAAATATTAAGCATTCAGATTTATATTATTAATTTATTATCATTCTCCGCATGGAAACACGTCTCTAATTGAGAGTGATTCCCAATACCACCCAGCACGCATCAGAATAAAGAGACTACAGATTGTTATTACTTCCCTAAAGTCATTTTGATCAAACAAAACAACCTCTATTTTTACCTTCCTTTTGACTCGAACAATCTATTAGAAAGTTGAGACTAATAAAAAAACTGGGTGTTAGTTTCTGTCAAGTACACTATTATTGTTTTAAATAAGGAGATACCACATAATCATGCTTGTTTAGATCAGTTTAAGTTACAAATATCACATCCGACATGTACTCGGAAACCCTTATTCCACTCATAATATTTTTGAACCAAAAAGCTATTTATGTAAAAATCTATTCCCTCTCATCCATTCCCCCTTCCAACCTAAAAACTGTTTTAATATAAAGCGGAGATTTTAAGTTACAGTTTGAGATCAGAGACAATTAAAACACCCCCAAGTTAAGTGCAACACATACAGCTTAAAAGCCACCACTGTAGCTTAATCATGTCAATGACAAGTGTAAGTTGTAACATATAACAAGGACAAAACAATTCGTATAGATTATTTCCCAATATGTAGAAACTCAAATCGTCAGTCGTGTACTCTTCTTACAAATGCCAATAATAATCCTTGCTATGCCAGGCATGTTACACACAAACCATATTGTTTTCATTGGTACGATAATGTAACTTTCTATTAAGTTGCATGATAATCGCTGTTAAGTATACTACTGTATGTTTATGAGATCTGCAAGTAATAAAATATTGTAATTCTATTAATGACTAACTACTATAGTAAGAATTTTTCTCAGCTAGTATTGTGAAGTTAGACGTGTCCCAGGAAAATTGAAATTACATACAGTCACAAGCTAGCAGACAATACTGATGATGCTTCTTGCTGTTTTAAGCTGTCAGCCACATGAGCAATTACTCCTACACCAGCATTGTGAAGCCATTCGTTTTTCACCTGAAATCAGACAACCACTCGTGTTAGAAACTGTGTATCAATGATACCACCATCATCCGACATATGAAATGGATGAAGTACATGAATGTTGTTATGAGCAAAGAAAGGCCAGAATGCTGAGTGAAAGCTGACATCAACTTTTTTCCATCCCAACTGCTGTAATCCCCGAATCATCTCATCTGTTAAAAGGATTAGTGGCTTTAGAGGAACATCCATAGCTGAAGATAATTGATACATCTTCATTTATTTTGGGGAAAAAGTGACCACCTTCTACAATTTCATGATATTCCACAGTACTATGTGTACTGGGAGCATTTTGTGCGGCCTCCTTTGCTTTCACTGCTTTTGGAGGAAATTTAGGGCTATCAGAAGGAACTGGGGAACAATATTCCACATCAACTACGTGTTTGTATCCATCTAAAGATCGGCGAGATGGCTGCCAACACAATAGAAAATGTTAGTACCGTAGAAAGATATTCACATTCTTTCACAATTCAAGATTTCCCTTTTCTTATACTCCTTCAACTTTTTAACATAGAACCCGCACAAAAAGGAAGGATTGCAGCATTTTCCCCTTTACCCAACATCTATAGTTTCTTTTCCACATTTGCAACACGAAAGCTAACACTAAACTCGGATGCCAGAATTAACACCACTTGAAACATTTTAGCTGCAGTATATCGATGAATTTATTTTATTCGTTTCAAATGGATTTAAATATAGATATTCAAGAATACCAGAATGGCATCAATTAACTAATACAGATCAACTAAAGAACCAGCGCTATATCGCCATTTCTCGACATATGCTTTCATCTTTTGCTGACAGGTTGTGACTCCGCAGTCACAGGGAACTCCAAATTGAGAAATTATGAAGGGACAGTAAAAATTAGGCCACTAATGAACTGACTTAATACTGTGTAAAGTATATAAACATCCTGATGATTGAAGATGTGAAGAACTGAAGATCTCAATCAATAGTCAAACGAGTGAAGTTCATCAAGTGAAGTACTGTAGTACATGAGTATTTTTCAAAGAACTACAAAATTAAAAAAGTCAATTTTGATGGCATACTTAATTCTGGAGTCAAGTTTTACATATTTATTTATTTTTCCGCAATGGCCCACTTAAACTTTGCTGTGGTAGCCTCTAATTCACTTTTAAACCATTTTTCTGTTGAAATCTAATAATTATTATTATTCTTAACCGTTGTTGTTAATATTATTGAGAGGAGAGGGGAAAGGAAGTTTAATGCTCGAACAGTTGTAGTACACAAAGTAGTCAAATAATAATAGTAATCTCTTTTATACTTTATAGTTCTATTATTTTCATTACTTATTTATTGCAAGCGTAGAATTAAATTACAACTTACAATTAAGTGATAATCTAAGAGTTAAGACAGGGAAACAGATTACAAATGCCAGACATAAACACATAAAGGATGTTAAGTATAATTCTAAGCATCCTACAAGATTGATTCTAATTTAGACATAATCTAAGCATAAATTATTAATCTTTAAACTTACATATGTTACGAGATCAATAACCAACAAAGTATGACCACTCAAACGGGTAAATCATCAATATTCACCTTACTGAGCTCAGTTTCCCTCCTTATAGAGGAAGTGCGCCACCCAACCATATCTATATAAAGTTGAAGAAATTACCAAAATTGAGGAGCAATGAACCCTGAGTTATTGATATGCCTAGAAGGTTGTAAAACAGAAAAACATACTGAGAGGATACGATCATATGAAACATTAGCATAAATGATGCGACATCTAAATGCTCCAAGTGCAGATCTACATAAATATAAAATCTAGTATTAGATTACTTAGTTGAAAAAGAGGAATATAAATTAATACAAATAGATTCCTTCACTTACAGAAACTTTCCATCATCACAATCAGAAGCCATTCTCAATAGAAGAGGTGGTTTTTCAGGTTTACCATCAGTTAGGAACAACTGGCTACCTGTTCGACCAACAAAAAAAGGAGCTATGGGAGCGGCTAGCTTTTCTAGGATTGGGACACCCAACAGAAATGGAAGCTGAAAATATGCACAGTAAACAGTCAAAAACTCATGGCCTGAAAATTTGACGTGCATCGAGAAGACACTTATAAACAGGGTTGGGAGAAGAATGGTTTAGATATTCAATTCATTCAGTTTCATCCATTTGACTTACAATTCCCGTTTATTAGCATTATTTTCTAATAATCGTTCATGACTGTAATATATAAGTTTCTCTAGTAAAATTGAAATTTTATTAGGCCTGTTCGTGGATAATGCAAATCTTATTCCAGTGAAATAGTACATTAACTAGTGATATTTATGTATATAAGTGGAAGGAAACTCAAACCTCATGAAATAACTTTTAGGGTTGAATTAGGTCCAACCCCAAATTGGCAAATTCTAAGAGTGAGAAAGCCACTCACTATTGTCCACTCACCATGTTCTGTCACCAATTGCATCTTGCTATGTGTTTGGCATCCAAAGAGACTACATTTTCTTCCCTATCCACAAGCAATAGAAGTAAAAGCTTGGGTTTTTCCTTGTAAGGGTATCATTAAAAGTGAGATTCATTTTTTCTTTAGTGACTACAGTTACAATAAATGCATCAAGCCCAGTTGCAAAAAATGGATTCTAATTTCCCATTAGTTGACTTTTTTTCTTTTGCTTATGTATGTGTACCACACCACAGTTGTTCGGTGCTTGATTTGCATTCAACAACATGGGATAATTGCTTTGATGGGTGGAAAGGTGAAAGGTGTCTGACCTTGTCTTTTCCCTTACACAGTTTGACCTAGTTTATCCCCAATGTACTTTGGCATCATGGAATCTCAATGAATCATTCTTGATCTCATAATAGTTCTAAAGATTCAGCTTTCAGCTTGACAGTCCTACATGCTTGCCCTGGCCCTTTGAGTTTGTCCCACTCAATATAACCTCAACTTTTGTCCAAATTTGGTCCTAGCTTTTTTCTCAATCACAATCTGATGGGGGAGCCCATAACAATGGAACAAAAGAAAGGCATTTATTCTTATCAAGCCTAAAGCTTATAAGCTCTAGATTGAGGAAGAGTGTTAGAATATTCGAAAATATCCAATTATATCTTATCATAACTTGCATTATTTCAAAGATTAGCTTCCCCATTTCCTCGTTATCTTTTAATATTAGTTAACAACATACTTCCTTATCTCATCATGATTTGTTTTCACCTAATTAGCTAGGATTATGATTAGTATAAGTAAGAGTTAGTACTTAAAGTTTTATGGACATATCAAACACATCAGTACATTGTAATATGGATATCTTAGTTAATACTTAATATCAATTCAGTGTTTTTCATTCTCTTTTATCTTCCTCCCTCTATCATTAAACTCATAATTTCAACACTGGGAGCAAGAAGACAATTTCAAGTTTTAAAAAAGTAAAACAAGTCTGATATATAGATGTTTCAAATAGAAGACAATATATGCCAAAAAGAAAGCACATCACAAAAATTTATATTGTCCTGAACAAACCTGATTCTTTCCTCTTACACCAAGATGTGGAGTTGCTAAAGTTATGAAATTGATTGGCTCCAACCCAGCAATTAACCCTCCTTTGGAAAAGTTTGTTTCCTGGAAATATTCTGTCATGTTGTTTGCTAGATCACCTGGTTGGTCTCTACTATAGGTATCGGGTGAATAAAGAACAGCAATTGCATATCTAGCAAACAAGCCTCCCAAAGAATGGGATAGAAAGGAGATTCTTTTCAGGCTCTTCGTCTTTTTAACAACTTGCAAAACCTGATTTCATGATAGGCAATAATCTTTCAACATGAAACTATTCAAGAGAAAACAAAACTATCTGAACTTAAAATTGTGTGTCCGAACTTCTGATAAATTTGCATATCTGGGGACTTACTTCATCAGCTAATCGCTTTCCAGCTCCATCAATCCCAGTAAATGTCTTGGTGTAAGTATTTGATGAACTGACTGCAAACGACAAATAATTGGTACGAATTGTTCCTAAACAAATAAATATATACATATATATATATATATATATATATATATATATATATATATATACACACACATATATTTATATATATATATATATATATATATATATATATATATATATATATATATATATATATATATACACACACACATACTTTTACATATATATATATATATAGATAGATAGATAAATACACATTTGTGTCTGTGTGTGTGATTGTGTAAACCATTATAATCAGACAAATAGTTTTAAATTCATGGATGAGGCAATCATCCAATACCCAAGAAAATATTCACGACATTAAAATCATTACTAAGCTTAAGCTTACTTCTTTCCAAATTATACAAATAGTCTTTTTTTCCAGCATTAGCTACATAAAGGTGAAAAGAACAGTCTAGTGTGTGAGTTTAATTTGCAAGTTTACTCAAACTTGTATTTTTTTAAGTTGGCTGAAGTATCTAAGTTGCCTCCAACATAGATCATTAAAAATGTTCACAATTGTTCTCATGTTTTGATCAATTTCATTTGTGCATGACACATAGACTATCCTATCATATTCAAATGAAAATATGAGATATTTGAGTAATTTCTTAATCAAACATTCCAAAGGTCACATTGAATTTAAAGAGAGTAAGAACACTCTGGTTCAATGATCAAACATTACATATGGGAGAAAGAAAAAGCTCTTCTAAAGTAAACTTGTATGTAAAATACACAAATAAGGGTGTATCCACCATTGATTTAATTTCAACTGCATGACAATCTTAACACACTAAACCAATTTGAACAACTTTAAACCATTAAAATATAATGGGATACACCCTTGTACGCTTAACAAATAAGCTCAATTTATGGGAATAGAGGAGCACTATGCAATATAACATAGAGAACCAAAGTTAAAAAGATGCACAGACCATAAATTAAATAGTTTTTTCCAAGGCGCCTTTTCAACTCTGCTTCTGCATAAGTCCAGTCCCTTGTGCTATATCAATAAAAAAAACATGAGTACAACTTTGTATAAGACCAAACAATTGAGCAATATTCAAATGACCAACTCAAAGAAATTGTTCATTGGCCCAACTTTTGTAGTGAAACTTATCAATAGGATTGGCTAAATCCCTGGGTTATTTCTTCCTTGTTGTTTTCCCTATAATTTATCTACAATATAACTATATTAAATACCTGGCCAAGATACCATGGACAAGAACAAGGAGATGATCAGGGTCATTCTTCAAATTCCCTATGCTAGAAATAGAATTTCCATGAGTGACGGTACTCATAGCATGAGCACTAAGGCTTCGGTGTCTCAGTCCAATATTTATACCTGCAAAAGATCATCTACCAACTTAATAAAAATTAAGCTATATTGCACCAACATTTGTACTGTTATTAAAATATTGGAGTTATTGGTCTTAGTGTTTATAGGCTTAAATAATATTAGTACTTGCCCCCTAATCATTAGTAATGAATATTAAGTTGTAGTCCTTTATCACATCTACATATCTATCAAACTTATTTGTCCAGTAAACAAGTATGCATAGTCATCTTTCTCTTTTTTCTCCTTCCTAGATAAACCCTACAATTCCAACACCGGTCTTTTACATAAACAATAACAAAAAGAAAAAGGGCAGAGAATGCTTGTACATTGCAAGTTCTATACATAATTCTCATTTTTCTCCATCTAAGAGTTCCTTCCCTTTAGAGTTTTCTGATCCAATTTCTATAAACTGGTATCAAAGCTCGATCTGGGCTTTGTGGCTTGTTACACATGGTGACTACAAGAATGACGGAATCCAGAGTGGAGGCTTTGGAAAAGACTTTAGCCACTGGGACTCAGTTACCCGAAGGTTTTGGAGAATGATTGGATGCAAGATTATCACAAATGGATGCGAATTGGGAAGTCAAACTTGCACAATAAGATTCTCGTATGGCTCAATTGGAGAGGATTGTAGAAAGATTTGTAAAAGAAGGAAGTGGGAAAGGTGTGAGTGCCGCAAATTCTATGAACCATGGAGTCTCTGATGAAGACACACAAGAAGAGTTTGCGAGTGCAACGTTCTTGTAAGGCTATGATAAATGGAGGCAGCTGGATATTCCTTTCTTTGAGGGAGAAAATGCTATGGGATGGATAGGAAAAGTTATTTCCGCTTAAGAGGAGCAGAAGAAGAGTGAAAAACGGAAGCTGTTATCATGGCTATGGAAGGCAATGCGCTATCTTGGTTTCAGTGGTGGGAACATGCTACCCAAACCAGTCTTGGCTAGGTTTCAAGAATGCTCTCATTCAAAGGTTTCAACCGGTTTTGATGGGAGACCCTTTTGAATCGCTATTGGCCCTGAAGCAGGAGAACTGAGTGGCTAAATTTATCACCCATTTTGAAAGATTTGCTGGAGTTATTTAAGGATTGGATGAGCAGTACTTGATCAGGATTTTTGCAAATGGGTTGCGGGAAGTGATCAGAGCAGAATTGAAGCTATACAAAACTAAAAACCTATCAGAAATAGTGAATAAAGCCCACAATATTGAAGTGAAGAATATAGTCGTAGCAAAGGCAGCAGGGGATTATTGAAGCACAAGAGGGAATAGGAGTGTTCCTATTCAAAGAGGAACAAGAATGGATAGCAGCACCTCCAAGATCAATGGTAATAGCTAATTCAGCACCACCCAGATCAACGGCCAATTCTTAATCTCAATCTTGAGTTGAATTTGTTTCCGGAAGCCGTGTTGGATTGCATAATCAATGAGGGAGGTCAGCTAAGAGATTCCGGTCAAATAGAAGCAGCTGCCAAAATTTGAAAGCAGCTGGGAGGAAATTTCTGTAATTGCTGAACATTTTCCACAATTCCACCTTGAGGACAAGATGAATCTTGACGGATCGGGTCTTGTTAGGACACGAACTCCTATTACGAAGGTCTATGAGAGAAGAAATAAGGGGAAAAAAATACAGCTAATTGACTTAATTCAAGTAGCTAAAAAAATCTGTTAGTGGTTATATAGTTGTTGTGTTGGGAAACTGGGTATATATGTGTGCGTTTTAGGGTCTTTGGGGGTACACAAAATAAAAGTATTATAGCGAGAGGTCCCTGGATCCCCGAAGTGCCAGTGGTTGTATCTGTAAACTCTTGTACATTGCAATTTCTATACAGAATTCTCATTTTTTCTATTTGAGAGTTCCTCCTCTTTAGAGTTTTCTGATCCAATTTCTACAAGTCTCGGACAGGTCCTACTCAACTGGGCACATAAATTATCTCAACTGGGCACATGGTACCAACGGAAATAGTATAGGATAGTTTTTATCGGTGAGCTCCACGCCAATGGGGTTTAAAGATTTGATAGGAATATAGAGTTGATTGCATACGTCTAGTTTAGGACGGTTTTAAGGTTGCATAGGTTTTTGATCAATAAGCATACGTAACTCAAGGGGCACTAATGGTCTTATCACCAAGACTTTCACACAATTGTTTAGTTTCAGTGAAAAAACTCTACTTTGGTATTAGCATGGGTATTCTTTCCCGTGGTTCCTTCTGTCAAAGAGTCCTATAGGATAAACAAGGAAAGATTCTAAGAGAACTTCAACCCAAATCATCATGACAATGAATGAGTCTCTGTCTATTTCTCTTTCTCTTTCTAACTTTCAATTCATACTTAAATTTCTCTAACAACAAAAACATTCAATGCAATGCAAGACTACCAACAAACCAGCTGTCAAGTACTAAAATATAATATCAGCAGAAAATAAATTGGTCTTCTAATCACTTCTCAATTTCCCATTGATCACTGGTAGAAAAGTATGCAGGACCAAGCAATCAAGGAAGGAAGGTGGACTATCTCTTGGGCCAGTACCAGGCCCACCCCACCCTCTAGCCCAACTGTCCAAACCTTACACTCCCTTTTTTCCAGTGAGTGGAAGGGTGGACCCCGTTCTTCTCATAAAGTCCAACTTTATTTTAAGTCCATAAAAGTTTAAAACTCTCTTAATTCTATTTTAATAAGGTTTCATAAGAATTAATTATTTTTTATTTTTTATTTAAATTTGATTTTTTTATAACTTGAAAATATAATTAAATATTTTTTTCATTCTTGACCATAGTAGTGCCTTAAATAAGACCTCACCAGGTTCTAAAGAGAATTATAGACTTATTATAAGATGTAGATCATAAATTCAAAGCTTCAGCGAGGCTCCAGAATTAGAGATACTCTAATACGATAATGAAAAATCCAAAATGACGAAGGGTGGATGAATAATTGGCCTATTAGGCGAAACAAAAGCCCTTAATTGTTGGAACAGTAAGAAAAGCGCGTGTTAGAAAATAAAATTGGGGATAGGGATTGAGAAGTGAATGAAAATTACCAGAAGAGAGAGAGAAAGGAGAATTGGAAGCGGAGGAGGAAGAGGAGGAGGAGGAGGAAGCTACGGGAGCTTGTTGCGAAGGGGATTTGCTGTGGCGATTGCAAATTTTGGGCGAGTAAGCACAGCGCGCGTGAATCATGGAAGGCGTTGCCATATGTATAATTTTGGGAGAGAGAGAGAGAGAGAAGTGAAATCGAATCCTAATTTGAAGGCACAAGTGTTGTGTTGTTATTCTCTTCTCCACGAAATCACAACGCTGTCCATGCCATGATTCTCTCTCTGAATCTGAAGGTTCTGTTTGGTCGGAATGAACGAGGAATTGGTGAATGGGAACAAGCGAATTGTGAATTTGTTACTGCTGAAAACGACAAACGAAGGGCATAAACGACACGCAAAGCAACACAAGGCAATGGACGCAGACAGCGCAGCGTCACCACCATACGCCGTTTTGGCGGCCTCTATTTTTTCTTCACCAACTAAACATATTTACAAAACAAATGTTAAAATGGGAAATAAATAAATAAATACAAGAATTAATAGCACCTTTTAATATGATAAAAAAATATTTTATTTTATCACTAGTTTAAATTAATAAAAAAATAACAGTACAGGTTAAACAGGTAAGAAGCAGAGAATTTTTTTTTATAATGTTTGTATTGACAATCATCAGAATACAGTTAGGAAAGTAGTCTGTGGCTCTTACTTACTCTTTATTTAATAAATTTTATAGTTTTTAGTAAGTTTCAGTAAATAAAATAGATTATATTGTAAGAAAATCAGAAAATATGTCAATTAATAGAATTTTTATAAAACTAAATATTTTATAAGTAAATGATTATTATCACCCAAGGAATATGTAAAATTTGGACCAAATATAATGAACAAGAGTACTTTTTTTTTCTAACCTTCATTTTTTTCAATAAAAATGTCTTAATTTTTTTTTTCTCAATGGAGTCATTTTAAAGAATTTAATTAAACCTCTTGTATTTTTCAATATATTTAAGTTTAACTTAAATTTTATTTTTGAAAAAAAATTATTAATAATTTTAAAATTACATCAAGATATAATTTTTATCATAAAAATAAATATAACATTTATGTTAAAATATGTTATTTATAAAATTTAATAATAATATAGTGTATTTATTTAAAACTATTCATTATGAATTTTTATTTACAAAACAAATAATAAACATGTATTTTGTGTAATGGGCATTCTAAAATACCAGTTAACTATTAATTATTGTGAGTGTTGATAATTTATAAAAAGACAATGGGGGAAAATTCTAAGGAAGTGTTTTAAAAGTGTTGTTATAAAGGATCATAAGTATACAATTTACATTTAATGACTTCCTTTTTCTTTCCCCCGATCTTTATGTGATAAAAATTTGTCCTTTTTAGGAGTATTTTTTTGAAAGTATTTAAACAAAAATCATTCACGAGTTAAATTTTGATTAGTGTTATTCTCTTCGTTTCAAAATGATTCTTTCCTCAGTTAAACGTTGAATAATTTTATTTAATTAATGCAAATTTTATTTGCGTTTTTTTTTCATATAAATGATACTGATTGATTATTATGAGTTATATATATAAGAGGTCAAAACATTACTTTAAAATAAATAAATAATATTATTTTAAAATAAAATTAAACAATTGTTGTTTTGAAAAGAAAGAAGCATAAGAAAAATCTTTGAAAGTTTGAACCTCTTTACAATGTTGGTGATTGATGAAGCAACATCTCTCCTAAGAATTTGATGTATGTGTTTAGTCTGCAAGAAAGAAACTACACGTTTTGTTGTTTGTAAATGATTTTAGGATAAGAAACTGAACATTAATCAAACCCTACCTATCAATGGTAATTAAGATGCAAGAAGTCCATTATGGGAAATTCTCTTATCAATTAATTCACCTTATACTATCCGAGTATTAAATTAAAAATAAATATATAAAAAATTAATTTAACTAAACATATTTTTTTATATTGATAAAATAAAATATTTAAAAAGTTTATTTTAAAAAATAATTGAGGATAGTTATTTTCACATCAGTTTAATAAATAATTCATTGTTGAATATACAATGTTTTACTATAAATTTATCAGAAAATTTAGAAATTTATAATCTAATCCCATATATTTAAAATATAACTCAAATATTTTATAAATAAATTATTATCAATTATCAATTGCATAAAAATAAAATTTAACTATTTAACTATTTTTGTTGTATTCGAGATGCATCATAACTCTTAATATGATTATATTATTAATAAAATAAAAATTATATAATAATACTTTTATTATCAAGAGATTCACTTTTAACTCATACTCATTTTTATAACTTATATTACATTTTTATATTATTCATTTATTATTTTAGTTTCATGTTCACATAGGATATTTATTAAATTTTATCTTATCTTTTTACTAAAATTAAGAGATATTTTTCAAAGATTGACCCACATTATACATAATTAGCTTCATTAATGACTTTTAAGTTAATCTTAACTTCACATAATAACAAAAAGCTGATATTGATCCTTACTCAAGCAAAACAAGATAACATTTTAGTTTAAATATTAAAGAATCATCGCACTTTTCAAAAAGGATTATTCATATCATTCCAAATTTGTTTGGGTAAAAATCAATGCAAAACACTCACATGCATCTCTTCAAAAGTGGATTAGGAAACAAACATGTTATCGTTGCAAAGGTAAAGAGAATGTGCAGTGGATCCAACAACAAATTCTCGAATGGAATCATCTACTAAACTAAACTTGCTCTTATGAAGAAGCATATCCTTAGTTACTTTTTTTCAAAATTATATTTATATTTAGACAGTGTGAAAACTAGACAAAAATCCAAAATTATCGAAAAAATAATGTATAAAAGGTTGAATATATTTATGATTATCATCGAAGAAAAGAAGAGAAAGTTTCAACAACAAAAATTCTATGAGGAGCGTAAGTACAAAAAAAGTTACTCTTATTACCATATTGTATGATAAAATTAGAAAAAAAAAACATGAAATAATTCTCATATGAAAAAAAGATAGAAAGTATTACTCTTGATATCATATTATATAAGAAACTTGGAAAAAGAATTCATAGAATAATTCTTAACATAGAGTACACATTGGTTTATATACATCATAGACTTACAAGAATAAATTATTTTTTAACAACTTTAACTAACTCTAATACTTTCTAAGTAGCCCACTTAAATATTAGAAAAAGTCAAACATGCAATATACAAATCATGAATATATATATTTCACATTATAGAACAAGCATGAGGATTGTCATCACTAAACATAGACATGACCTTCTCATCCATCATTGTTGCACCAATTGGCTTCTTATCATAGCCAAAGTCTTCACCATAACTATATCCATGCTTGTAATAATTGTAAGAAGAAAAGGGTTTGGGAGAAGCAAAGTAAGAGTTGTTCCCATAATTATTGGAATAATGGCGAGTCAAGGCATGGTATTCTGAGTTGTACGGATATGGCCATAACTCTGCCCTTCTACCACTCTTCCTTACTGTTTTCAGTACTTTCTTTTGGTCTGCCCAACCCATCACAGTTACCTTTTGCATCCTTATATCTATGTCAACATCATCAACTCCTGAAATTTTTTTCAATCAATTTATAGGTAAAGTTTGATGTGAAAGTTCTTAACATGCTAATTATTTTCTACAAAACTTGTTCAATGATAACTATGTGATCAATGAATTTGACACTGATTTTTTTCCTAACATAATTTTGTCATCAATATATTAGTTTAGAATACTCAAACTTAAACCAATCTCTTGTGAAACAACTTTATTGATTATTTTTAATGAATTTTTTTCTCAATCAGGTCTTTTCTTTACACAAACTCAAACCTGTTTGTACCCATATTAGAGATGTGTTGATAATAGGAACTTTCTTTTTTAAATTGTTGTATGTTATTTTCTTCATCTAACCAAAATTCGTGTGTAACACACAACTATACTTCATAATAAAACAATTAAGACAAAAGTTAAGGTTTTATATACCGTGTAATTTTTTAAGAGCTTTTCTTATCTTGGTCTCACAACCTGGACAGTCCATGTGCACACACATTTCCACTATCTGAAGAACACAAGAAAAGCAAAAGGAAGAGAAGTTAAACATGAAGTTAATATGAAATGTAAAAGATTTTGTTTGAGTTTGTATGATAAAAAATATAAACAATTAATTTAATTTTTTCATATCCTCACACTATTTCAAGTTTAGTGACATCATAATATTATCAGGATTAATTTTATCATAATAAAAATATTTTAGATGATTAAGAGAAAAATATATATTTAAATTATCATTGATCTTGATTTTTAGACAATATGAAATTATTTGATATATCAGAATAAATTTTATTTGACAGTTTTGAAACTAATTTATACACTTTTCTAAAAGAAAAGTGGACATGTAATATAACTTTATTTATATCGAAAAATTTATCAATTTCTAATTTCTTAGAAAAGTATGCAAACACTTTTTTTTAGTTTATATAATTATTATAATTTTGAAGAATGTCTGATATATAACATGATTACACTTTGACAATGAAACAAAAGAAATTGACCTATTGTGCATGATGATGTGCAAAGATAATAACAAGGAACTAGGAAGAGATTAGGGACACAAAATAAGATAAGTGTTTCTCACCGTCATTCTTTCCTAAATATTGCAATGAGCTTGCTACTAGTTCTATACAGCAAGATTATATGTTTCTTTGTTGGTGGCAAAATTGATGAATCTCTAGCTGTATATATATAGAGTCACGAAAACCAGAAGATAAAGAAATGCCATATAATCAAGAAAGAATTTAAAATATTTGTTTCACGCGTAGTCCTCAAGGGATTTCATTTCTCTTTTCATATTTTGCTTCTCATACACAAAAACTTGAAACTGTAGACAAACTGGAAATTGCAAAGCAAATGCTAAGAAAGTGGAAAAGTAAAATTATATATATATATATATATATATATATATATATGTGGCAGTTGTGTACGTATAGGAAACCTATTTAGGAAAAAAAAATATATGTGAGGAGTCAACAAAAAGAACAAGACATACATGTTACTATCCATCACTTTATTTTCTCTTACCAAGTCATCAATTATGATTGTATGATAATAACATTTAACAAGTCAATCGAATCTTATTAAGAGATGTTGTTATTTTAATAACATGTCATATTTCTCTCTTACTTCTAAAATTTATGATATAAACGATCGGTGCTATTTTGCAGAAGCTGCCTACGAAGCAACAACACATGTTACACACTCTTAAATGAGAAGCTCTAAAATTGAAGTTTAAAAACTAATAATAATAATAATAATATTTCTTTATATATATATATATATATATATATATATATATATATATATATATATATATATATATATATATTGCATTAATGGAAATTGAAATAATATAAATAGAAGTATAATATTTTACATATAATCTATTTCTCCACTGCCTCCCCACTTTTATTATTTATGTTATGTCTATTAAGTCATGTTTTAAATTTAGAAACGATAAAAATTTATTCCCCTTTTAATGTTTTCCTTAACACTATTTCCAACTAGGTCATAAAAAGTGATGATCATGGAATGAAGAAAAACATAATTATTAGATTGGATTAACGGATTCAACAGATAAATTTAGAATAATCAATACAAACAAGAATACGTAGTGAAAACTTCCAAATTACAACTTTCAGACTTGCATTTAACGTCACTTTGGTCAGAGCCAACATTAAGACAATCAATTGAAACGACCAAAAGGAATTTTCCTTGCTAGATACATTTTCAATTTTTAATGTTAATTATATTTTCAAATAAAAACATAGAAATAAGTTATCTAAATAATAATAATAATTATACACATATATAAATAGCATAACAAAATTCCAACTATCTGTCATATTTCAATTGCATAGTACGGAATGTATCATTCCCACTATGTTATTAAAATATTGAACCTTTTAAGCACTTAATTTTATAATAAAGTGATTTGTCAACATGCATTCTCCAATGCAGAGAAACGTTACAATCTTTAATTTCGTAACAATTTTCTTTTTCACGTCAGAATTTGTTCATCACTTTAACCAAACAGCAAAAACAAAAACTAGCGAGCGTAAAGCAATATCAAAAAATACTAATGAAAAAAAAATGAAGAGTGATTCATCTATTAAAACTGTTTTCAATCTTACCTGAAAATACTTCATTAAAAAAAGAAAAATATTTTTATGAAACATGGTGTATTTACCCGGTACAAAAAATGTTGATCATAACGTGTAATTGCAAAAACAAACCAAAATAATTATGTTCAAATATTAAGATAACACCGATGCAGAAAAACAAACAGGTGGCAGAAAACGTATCAAAATGTCGCAATACCAATTAAAAGGAGTTTTAACTCCTAAATGAAAACATACACTTTAAAAATACAGACCAACAACGTTAACCATCAATTAAAACATCAAACGTTAAAAAACTAACTAACGAATTTAACCTTTTAAAAAAACGATAAAAGAAAATGACTGTTTAAAATTTAAAAAAAAAAATCTCATAATAAATGCTTTCAATAATTTGGTCTTAACCAAACTCAATCTAATAAATAAAATCACGCTATAATTCCCAAAGCATTTTCAAAATTGGGTTTATCTTTTTCTTAAAGAAACCTATTTATTAATTCCTTAACCAGTAGCTATGGCAAACAAGACAGCAAGAAAATAAAATAATAATGGAAAAACGTGCAACAAATTAGGAAAAATGCGGTTGAAAAAGTACTTCCACCAGTGGAAAGAAACTACAAAACTTTGTTGAAAGGGTGTCTGAGATACAGTGCTTATTCTAGTTTTAGATATCTCCACAAGTTTCTCAATGCTAAAAATGGAATTATACTATTCTGCTATAGCCGCATCCAATTCTATATATCACTAATACAATGTTTTGTATGCAAATTCCCCGCTTCAGTCGCATGATTAAAAACTTAAAAAATGATCAGCTCCATTGGTGTTTAGATGCCAAAATGGGCTACAACACAGCCAACAAATTATTCAATTCAATGCTCAAAGCTTGAATTCAACACAAAATGCATGGAGAACTACAACCCGTAGCTTTTCTCCAATTTCTGAATCTGGTTCAGGAAGATCCATGTCATCTGCATAACAAATTAATAAAATCATATATCCAAACCACAGACTCATACATAACAAATAAACCATAGTAAATGTGACATGAGACAGAAGAGAATATTACCATGACATGAGGAGCAATCCTAATACAATAGACAGGGAATCCAGTGTAGAATTTGAAGGGTCCTCCCGCTTTAAAGGTTTTGGCAGCACAATCAAGAGAGCCCGTGTATGGATATTTTCCATCAGCATCAGGTTGCATCTTCTGAATCTGGGTCTTCACATAGTCAAATGGTAAACTGCAAGCTGCTGCAAAAAATCCAGAAACGGAACTTGCACCTACACAAGAACAAATGTTAGTTGGCTACAGAAATGTAAGTGTCAGAATTTTTTAATACGCAATCTCCCCTTTCCCAAGTATAAACATAAGAAATCATGGAAGTAAAGTATTGTGTATAATAATGTGTGGATGAAGAACCAGACTCAATGTTCAAAATGACGACACCACTGTTCAATTGAGGATCATATTTAAATACAAACATGAATCCACCTTAATGCATTAAAACAGGATGATACACCTCTAACCCATATATACAGAAGGAAATATGGACTGAAAATGAATGATCAAATAAGAGTGGAAGGACCAATTCAGGAAGTTGGAGAGAAGGCAAAAGAGGATTCTGTTATACAGAGGACTGCTAGAAGGAAGTGATAGAAAGAGGAAGTATTGAGAATCAGTATGAGTAGGAGAGATCAAAAGGACGGGGGAGGATCTAGGGAGATGAGGCTATGTGAGAAAATTTAGGAGGGTTGGTTAGTGGGAGAGCCCGCTGTCAAGAACCCAATCATTCATTATTTAGTTTCTGTCTCAATTCAAATCTTGTATTTCCTGTCTTCTTTCTGCAAATTCAGAATACTATTGTTCATCTTCTTAGGATAGGAGCTACTGTCCAGTATCTATTATTAGTATTATTGTTATTATAATGTTTCAGTCCTCAGCTACTGCTCGTTTCTCTTTACCTACCGTTTTCCTTAATAGATAATTTAAAACATAATTATTTTGAAGAGTTACAATTTTGAAGTAATCAATGATTATGTATATTATTTACATTGTAGGGATGATTTAATCTAGACATAAACTAATTAAGGTTATGTGCTAAACAAACATTTACGATTCATATTAGACCCTTTTCAGGGTTTGGGTAAATTACAGTCATCAACTAGAAGTGTTTGCCCAGATCAACATTGACGCATTAAACCTTAAATCATATCATAAACAGTGCTTAGTTTCAAAAGGGTGAATTACTTTGGTAACAACATACAGAAATGTAGCAATTGTTCTCTTTTTTATTTAGTCTGAATAGCACAAACTTCACAAAATTATGCACTGATATAGTCTTCCAAAGCATACTAGAAGTCGACAATAAAAAACCAAGAAGAGATGTCAACAAATTCAGTTCCTAAATAATAGAAAACAGAAGAAGGAAACATTATGGACATGTTATGAAAATTGTTTCAAAATCAAGTATTTAAAAAAAAAAAAAAAAAAAAAAAAAAAAAAAAAAAAAAATAAAAAAAAAAAAAAAAAAAAAAAAAAAAAAAAAAAACAGGAACAGATGGGCAATTAGCCAACCATTGTATCTGTTGGCAATTTTTGGGCTTTTAGCAAATCAATAATAATAGTAGATTTGGAAGACGACTGCACTATATTTGTAAGGTTTGACTAAATCGGTTTGTTAAGGGGTCAATGGAAGAAGGACAAACTTTTGAAACATCAACAGAAAATATTAAACAATCAGCATCGGAAGTAATTCGGAGAAAATCTTTAGGAGGGTGTAATTTGACCTTAACAATCAGCACAAGATTCTCTGTCTCATGTCAAAGCTAAAGTCAAAAAAATCAAATAAAACTTGATGACAATAGTAAAATGGTTTCTTACCTAGCACAGTAGCAGCTTCACCAAGACCAACAGAATCTCTGAAGAATTCAACACTTTGATCATAGGATGCAAGCATCCCCATGTTCAATGCCATGGCTCTTACAACAGTAGGCCCAGCACCTTTCCAGAGCGCCAAAATCCCTTCATCAGCACCAATTCGATAGAGTGCCTGGAAAGCATTTGTGTAGTTACGGCGCTGAGCAGCCGGTAAAGTTGCATCAGCCTGCATCCGAATCAGTGCCAAATCTGCTGGACTACCAACAGTTGCTCCGATAGCACCAGCAGTCAGCCCACACAGAGCTTTCTGATACAGTGGCAGGGGCTTCCCATCATTAGCCTCAATTGCTTTACTTGTCAAGATTCTAAACATCATTAAAACCATTAAGTTAGATTCAAAGTATTTCCTTCTAAACCACAAAAGATTACCCCTTTAAGCAATTAAAGCTATCATTGCATAACCATTGCAAGGAATAGAAGAAAACCTTAAAAACAAAAAATAAAAATATATTATTTTTCATTAAGATTTGAGAGTCACAAACATAGTCACATCGACTCACTTAAACGATCCAAGACGAGCAGTGGTGTACGTAGCCTGTCTGAGTAATCCAGCAGATAGACCCTGCATATAGTGATTCGTTTTAGATATCATTAGATAACATATGCAAAATCCACTTCCACAACCAGATCTATTGCATGTAAACAAAAAAAGTGAAAGAAACACAACAAACAACATTCGACCATGCTAAAACCAAGAACACAAGCATACCACATTGGAATCATCACCCAAACCCAGAGCCCAAACCATCCCCACAAAACATCCATAATTTGATAGAATGAAAAAAATCCATCAACAAAAAGAACATAGGAACAAAAAATCAAAAACCTTATAAAAGGCAGCAACACCCTCATTCTTGAGCATGTTTGAAGTGACCTGCGCAGCCGATCCTTGCCCCAGTTGAATCCTCACCTACACCACCAAACCCATCAAACCAATCAAAACCCGTCACACATAAAAAGGGATCGTACACAAAAGGCCACAGATCTGAATCCAACAACAGGAATCAGAGACACCCAGAGGACCATTCGGAGGAATCAAGTGCAAAAGGGCAGAAAGGTGAAAACTTGACGTCACCTTGATCATATCGATGGGCTGAATAACACAGGTGGCGAGCATGCCTGCAGTTCCGCCATTGACGAAAGGCTTGATGGTAGACCAGACGCCAGAAGCAGCAGGCTTGGGCTTCTTCTCGTCTCCCATTGCTGTTAAGAAAAAAGGGTTTCAGCGAAGAAGAAGAAAAGGGAGAACGAGTAAGAAGTGCGAGAGTGGTGCTCACACAGCTGAATGGTTAGGTATGGAGCGTGTCCAAGAGAGAGAAAGTACACTATTGAGTAGGGCAAATATTTATATATTGCAATTTGCAAAGTTCCTAGTTCGTATTTTTCCGCACCAAACGAGAGAACAACGTTTCGATAAAATTAGTGTGGTATTCCTTTCTTTTTTTTTTCTTGATTTGTTAATACGTTATTAACCTTGGACTTCCCTGTAATTTACGAAACTAGTATCCCATCAATGAAATCAATGTTCTTTATTTTTATTTTTTTTTAGAAAATAAACTATATGCATAAATAATGTAAAGTTTTTTACCCTGTTAAAATTCGAAAGAAAGAGAATCGACTTAGGCAATGGCAATGAGGCTGCTGGAGATGGAGAGATGAGAGGAACAGAAGAGACAAAAGTAACTCAGAAAGAGAAGAGAAGAAGTACAACAATGGTTTTAAAAATAATCCCATTTATAACTTAATATAACAACAATTATTTTTAGAACTATCCTTTGATAATTCTGTCAATGGTTCCCTCAATTTAATATATTTTTTTATTAATTTTTCAAAAATATACAAAATTGACTCTTCAAAAAAAATGATTATACTTTTTTGTTCTGAACATATATAAGTAAAATCTTTAAAAAAAAATCTATATTCTCATTTTATTCCTCGAAGAAAATAAAAAATTATGGGCTCTGACCAAGTAAGTGAAAAACATTATTTTTTTTCCCTACTCCTCACTTGCCCAGCAAATTTTATTGGAAAGATTAAACAAATTTTTTGACCCTTTTTTTTATCTTTGACAGTAGGGATAACAAAATTAAAAACTGACATATTAAAAAAAAATTATCCATGTCTTATCTAAGATAAATCCATTAATCACATGTCCTAATAAAAATTACAAATCATTTTTCAAAACAAATTATTTTTTTTTTAAATAGAAATAATTGTGTCTGATGAAAAAAGTAATTCTAATACTCATCACTACAGTCAAGAAACTCATACCATATTTATAGAATTACCTAATTACAGTCAACTGACTAATCTCAATGCAAGTCGTTAGCAAACCCGAATTGGTAGAATAGATGATGAAATGGTTGCTCGAATTATTTGAATTCGAATTGAAGCACAAATTAAAAAAAACTAATAAAATCTCAGTGTTTGACGAATTTCATATCTGAACTATAGGGAGGACATCTCTACTAGAAAGACATTTGGATCTTGCGGATCAACCAATTTAAAGGACAGTAGAACTGGCATAATACTTGAAGGATTGAGTGATGTGAATTCAAAATTGATCCTGATATGCATAACTCAATTCAAAATCTACTGGTTTTGCTCTCTCTAGGCCTTCAAGATTTTTTTACCATAACTTTATATATTTCCTTATGCATGTTACTTTTTTTGCATATTTTAAAATTACTCTTGTTGTGACACACATCATGTTAAGGATGTCACATGCTTCTTTAGAGTTTTGGACATTACTAAGCATAATCATGACACCGATCAATAAAGAAAATAATTACATGAAGATGGACATGTGGTGGTGTCATCAACCAAACCAACGAGACCACATCCAACAAGAAAGACATTAAATTGAATCCTTTAGAGCAATCTTTAAGTAAAATAATAATGTTATATATAATGTTTCCTTTTTTTTTTATGATTTCCTCTTTCTCTTGTGAATCTTGTTGCTAATGATGATAGGGATGTTTCTTTACCGCGAGTGATTGTGATGTAACTTTGGTTCCATCCTTTTTATATAAAAAAAAGGAAAGGGAAGGTAGTGAAATGTGGTTGGTTGGTTTCTTTGGAATATTGCAAAGAAATGAGCATTAGAAAGAGTGAAAAAGTGACGAAGGACCATGCTAGCACTTGGAGAACATGTCCCTCCATACTCCATGGAGAATTATTTGAGGATGTGAAATCCTTATCTTTTGATTTACCCCAGGATGTCATGTCATAAAACCTTCCCTTTATATGTCAAAGTTTAACCTCAATATTTAGGTTAATATCCCTATCCATTAGAATAATATTTATTAGCAATTATTGATTAAAATATAGCCAATGTGGCTTCCCAATTTGCATGTGCTAAGTTTATTTAAGTTTAATAATAACCACCTCTGAAAAAGCTTTAAAAATTACACTTTCTTAAATGTAAGCATCTCCCTGTATGTGAACAGCAATAGGGTAGTGATCAGAAGAGTAAAATAAGGAATAAAAGAAGGGCATTTTAGGGAATTGAGAATCAAGATTTGGGGAATCTATTCTGCAATGTTGGAGCTCCACACGAGGACGTGTGATACCATGAAAGGTGCAACTTGTGGAAATGGTTGTTGCTGGCGTGGATATAAAACTTGTGGAAACTCTTCCTTGGGATTTGTCCTTCAAGGCACATTATCACATCCAACTTTTGTCTCCTTCACACTCCTTTCTGTTTAAAATTGAAAAACTTGCTCTTTAATTAAGGACAAAAAAAGACGTTACCATGTTACAACCTTCTATTTATTTGCTCAAGGTTTAAAGAGAATGAAAGCTATTTTATTCAAAAGACAATTGAGACTCTTCGCGGCACGCAACACCGTGTTTGGATCTAGAGGGAACAACTTGTAAATCGCACTTCTCTGTTAACGAGGATGGCATGGGCATGACAGCATAATAATACTTTTTTTACGTTAGAATTTATATTCTGTAATGCCCATACAATAATATTATTAACTATATGAAAGCGAAATTTTAAGAAATGTTGGGAATGAACAGGAAGATGTAAAATAAATATTAAAAAGATCACATTGTTTTCCAATTTTAACTTAACGTCTAAGACTAGTTTTTAACGAAAATTGGCGTAAAAGGAGAATAATTTGGTATGTATCTTTAAATACTGCTTAGAATAGAATCCAAACAAATGAGGCACTCCTTGTTTGGTTGCCTTTTAAGCTTGGAAGGCATAGGATCAACACACAAAAGGAATACGAATGATTATGACCATTGAGTGGGGCTGGGCTAGAGTTCAACATTCTTTGTGAATAGCCATAAAATCCTTTCAAAGAATTATGACCAACATATTATTCTTTAATTTTTCCAGCATGTACTTTAATATATATATATATATAGAGAGAGAGAGACACACACACACACATAATTTGTTAGAAAAATTAGCATTAAAGTTATTCATCCCTATCTCGAAAGGGTAGCAAAATACTTGATACTGTAAGAATGTCAACAAAAGTGAAATCTGAAAGAATTACACACACAACAAAGTCCTAAAAAAAATACTAATTGTGTGTTTGAATGGAGAATTTTAAAAGGATAATTACTTTTTTTTAGAGAATTTGAAATACTTAGTAAGAAAGACAATTTGAACTCCGTAGCTACTGCGTAGAAAATTAAACCATCAGTATGCATGCTCATTGTTCTATGTAAGATTTCTAAATTTGGTTGTGCCCGATTGTTTTATGCTTCTATATTTTTGTACACACAAAGACAGTTGCTGCAAATTTTGTTTGTTACCTTACAAAGACACGATCTTCAGGTTGACATTCATGAAGATTAAAGATGATAATACAAGGCCTTATCATCTATCCACGAAGGCTTTTTTGCATTGTAATAGAAAAATGCAATCATCTGAACCAGCTCATCCGCAGTTCTGAGTTCTGCAAAGGGGCAAGTAACAGTGCATCATTGTAAAAGAACCTTGGTACCAACAAACAAAACTCTGGTTTACACAAAAAAAGTGAAAAGAGAGATCAATGGTCTCACCTTTCTCCCTGTACACAACCCTGGTACCCCGTAAAAATAAAATTTGAGGACATTCTTTAACTTTCAGAGCGTAAGCCAAATCTCTCTCGATATTGATATCTATCTTAACAGCCTATAAAAGGGAAGTTCATTATGTCATATGGTATTCAAAAATAGTGAGGTTATCACTTGTAACATTTACACAGTGATGAATGGCAGAAAATATAATTATATAAATCAAACAAGTCGTTAGTCAGAAGGAAGATTTTAATTGATTAGAAGTAGCATCATTATTTTTCGTTTAAGGCATGTATAAATATATGAAAACGAAAGCTTTAACGCAAAAGGAAAACACCATACCCGAGGAGGCAACCGATTTTTCGCCTTCCAGTATACCTTTACTGCTTTCTCCAGCTCTTTCAAGTTTTTCCAGTTATCACTTGCCCTGTCGATTAACAAAATCAAAATGTTAATCTGAAGGCTACATTTTATGTGAAGAAATGTCACGTTAAAAGACGTAAGTATAGCAAACCATATCCAGAGAAAAAATCCTTTCAAGGAAGAAATTTCCTTAGACACAAGATAACCAAAATTATAAACTAAGAAAGGATACATCCAGTTTCTCCCTTCTGAAAGAAAGTTCATTTTTACTTTCACACTTGCAGAGGACGATAAAGAAATCAAATGGCATGGTGAGAAGTTTTCTTTGGTCCCAATTCTAAAGTATATGGGGAAAAAAAAGTATCCAAAGTTAACAAACAAGCAATTCGTCCCATCCCATGTTCCCACATGCTGTCTTTTGTATGGGAAGTATAGGCGCTGAGCTCTAGTAGGTGTGTCAGTACTTACAAAGGATCCTAACTTATGCATGAAGTTTGGTTCGTTTTTCTCCCTTGTTCATTTTATTTTCTTGGCATGTGAGTGCTAGTTGAGAGGTTTTAACCATTTCACTAAGTATTATCAGAGGTTCCATCCCTCTGTTTTAAGGAATCTAAAGTGTGACTCTAAGTCACATTTGTCTTAGGCATTAACATTTACCAGTGATTAATAATACTATTATTCTTTACTTCAGAAAATCCACGCAGAGAACCCAAAAGGAAACGCAGAACAGTGAAAATTACCTGTTATATCGTTCAAAGACAAGGACAATTAAAGGGCTGGGATGGAAAGCAAAACTCTCCCATTCCAAACAGTTAATCTCCTGCACCCAGTTGTCATCAATCTCCCCTTCCCAGTCTATTTGATACCCATCTTCTCCCACCACATTCTTGATTGGATGCTTCTCAAAATACTCAGAAGCTCTTACTCCCCACCCAACATCTGCATCCAATGGCCAGCTTTTACTTTCTTCCTCAATCACCATCTTTTTTTCTGTACCTTCACCACCATCTTCCTCTTTCTCATCATTATCATCCTCATTATCACTACTCACAGTTTCAGAATTATCAACATCCCTTTCCTTCATTATATTCTCATAATTCTCCAAAACATCCTCGTTTTGTTGCTGAATCGTGGCAAATGTGCGCTCGAGCGTATCACGCACCATATCTTCCACTGCCACAGCTTCACTTCGGCGACCACGCCTCGGCTTCCTTGGAATCACTGTGGGGAATGTCTCTGCAGAATTTTTAACATCATTGGCGGATACCACATCTTTGGGTTGGTCACTTCTGCTTCTTGCCTTAGGCCTTGCTCTTTGGTTTGAACCAGCTTCAGGTTCGGGCTGAGACTCGGGTTTTGGATGAGACTTTGTAGAACCAGAGCACGAAATAGACTTTACAATGCGGTGGTTAGATACAGGGGAGTAATTAGAAAAACTGTGAGTACATTCCAACATAGGATTCTTAATACTCAGTGATGACAATGGATTCAAAGCGGCAACACAAAAAGGTGAAAAACGTCTAGGTGAGACAACACTTTGGATAAACACCATTTTCGTGACTTGACAACGTTGTCAATGGAAATACATCTATCTATCCTGAATGAAGAGTCTTTCCCTGTTCAGAAGAGTGTCACACAGGAGAAGATTGTCAGAATCATTGCGGAGAAAATAAACATAGTAACATTAAATTCAAAGAAATGGTTGGATTATTTTATCAAACAGTTGGTGCTCAAGAGTCAAAACACACATGACAACAAAAAATTTAAGCAAACCAAGCCTTACTCTGTTTTGGGGTTCCAAACGCGGGAAAATGATTAAATTAAAGCTTAGAAATTGTGAGCAAGGGATATCCACGGAAACGAGGAAAGCTAGCTTTTTCTCCTACTCACACTGTCACTTCCCGTAAACTTTTTGGTCCATGAATGCAGAAAATGAGGAAAAGGCCCAAAAGCTACACTTCAAGATGTTTGGAACAGAGTAAAGATAAATGTGAAAATATAATTGATAAAAAGATAAATTAATGTTATTTTGAACTGTAAAAGCGATATAGAAATAAAACATTTTTTTTAAATATGACAATTAAAAAATATCTAAGATAGTATAAATTATTAATCTGATTTTTTGTGTTGCAAAATCATATATCAAAATTATGTTTAAGTAATTTCAACATTTAAGTTTCAATAGATAAGATGACTGGCACATTCAATATCTCTTGTGATATTATTAATTGTACATCAAGTTTAGACAATTTTAATATTAAAAACTTTTTTTTAATAGTAATTACTGTTAATAATACTCTATGTATTTGTTTACAAATAACAAAATATTTTGATATAATTTTCGGAATTCGTCTAAATATAAAGTTTTAAATTGTCTGGATTGAAAAGAAGTTTTGAATTACAAAAATTATTCACATTAGATCTAAATAGAAAAACAATTAAGTTCGATTTTTTGAATTTGAATTAGATTAAATTCCTTTAATACCTTTATCTATTCTAATTACCTAGTTTGTCGGTGACATAGTTATCTTTATTATTGTCGTATTGTTGATTGTAGATGACTTTACTAAGTGATATGAAATCCAAATGTTTGCTTCTAAATCAGTTTCCTTCTGTTTTTTGCTCAAGAAAAATCAATAATTGCTTCAAAAGTCTCTTTAAAGTGCAACTTTATAGTTAACCTCTTTCTTCAATTGTTCGATTAAAACTGTATCCTTTAAAAGCATGCATCTAAGAATATTGCATAGTGTAAGATCATGAAAATTATTTCATGATGGAAAAGTCATGTATCTTAATGAGAAAGACTTTATTTTATCATATAAAGGTGAATTGCATACACAGCATTGAACGGTTGTAATTCTACTACCAGATTTACTTATTGAAAGGTTGTATGAAAAAATATCTATATTCATACACCTTTTATATTTTCACCAACCGCTGGTACTTATTTTCTTAATCTACGCTATATTAAAGTGATTTCTTCATGCTTCCATGTCCGGTCTTTTGAGAAAATCGTTTCACTAAAGTCTGCTCTGAGCTGATAGCTCATGCTTCATTTGATCCCTCAGTAATCTCCTCAGAATCTTGTTGGAAGATGTTCGAGGAAACTCTGGCACAATTTTAACTAGAGTTACCTGCAATGTAATGAAAAAGTTTGTGTATGCTAAATCAGTTAACTTCATGACTCCAATTCAGGCCAGTTTTTCAGATTAATAAACCACAATCAGTTAACAATTGTTTGTAACCAACCAAGGGTCAGACCTTAAACAAAGGGTTAAGGTTGCTTTGAATAGCTTTAGTGAATTTCATCTTCAGAGTTTCTGCACTGGAATTGTATCCTTTCTTTAAAACAGCAAATACAACAAGTTGCAATGGGCCTCTATTTATAGTTGCTACACCTACTGCGGCTGTCTCCAAAATGCATTCATCAGCCCCATCACACACACGCTCAATTTCTACAGAACTTGTCTGCACGTCAGAAACATAAATTTCAAAGTTAAAAAACAGTGAGTCCAAGAATAGCAAAGAGCAAGAATTATGTAAGTTTATGTTAGAAATCTAAGTTTGAGTCTAAGTCTCCCATTGAATATAAATGAAGATGTTAAGCAAAGTATAAATAAGAAGACGTATAAACCCATTGTCTTAAGATTTTGGTTTAGAGATGGTATCAATCTTTTATATATTGATTTGACTATGTCTCATTATTGCTAAATCAACCTTGGAGAATACCCCTCGAAAGACCCAACTTTCTAACCAGTTTGAATGAGTACAATAGATATCAGATATCACACATCAAGGAATGAAAATTCTTTTTTTTTTTACTACACTCTTCCAATTTTTCTGTGGTCATTAGAGATGTATTCTTCTATTGCTTCCCTGTCTGATAGCTTTGACTACTATCAGATCAGAATCTTTGAAATTGCTGATTAATTTCTAATTCAGCTTTCTCCATGTAAGAGTACCTTTATTCCGCCAAGATTCATGGTGTCATCAGCCCTCCCTTGTACGACAATATATCCATCAACTGTTCTCCTAAGTATATCTCCATGTCTCCTAAGAACCTGTTAATAAATTTACAACGATACATCCATCAATTCCATAATAATAGAACAAGATTAGTCAAAATTACAAATATAGTTTACTCGATTATTATGTAGTTCACAAAGAAGGGATTATCAGAAAACATTTAATCGGGGTCTTAAGATCTACAATATTTTTGGACATCAAAAGATTTCATGGGTATTGAAGGCATTTGACAACCAACTATAAAACATCCGAAGTTCAGAATGCAAGATATTAATTACTATATTTCACTCTTCACTAGTTTTGATTTTCGGTGTAATTTGTTAAGTGTGCATGAAGACAAGTGCTTGCCAAACAAGGTCATCAACATATATGCAACCACAAAATACTTTCAGATCAGAGGAGAGATGGTATCCTTCACACATGAAAGAATTAATATTTGAAGATAGATATATTAGTGTGAAAATCATTCTAAGTGTATTAATTGAAGTTCTACCTTTCCTTTATAAATGGGCATTCCCTTATAGTAAACCTTCTCATGATCAGCATTAAGAATTCTATCAGATGCTCCCAGAGAGAGAGGAAATAAGCCCACTTCCCCAACACAAGCAACATCATCTGGCTGTCATATTAGTCAAAGAGGTCAAATATTAGAAAACCTAAAATATAATTCATCTAACCAATAGATTTGCTATTATGTTTGGACATCTGCAAGTGAAAATGCAAACAGCCTAATTCAGAAGAATATGGAATTTCAAAAGAATTGAAGAGAGAAGATGCAATAGGTAGATCCAGTGTGCAGACGACAAAGTTTCACCCAAATATAGGCACAAAGTAATGGTGTCACAGAGTGGCAGCATAAGTTAAGTAAAAATCATGACCAAAGAACATAAACTATCCAGTAAATCTTACGTAAATAACTCCATTTTCATCAAAAATGACAAAACCAGTTGTCATTGATGCTGTGCTAAATGCTCCAAAAGCTTGAGGCTGCAGGGGATTTCCTGCAATATAGCTAGACGCAAGCTCAGTGCCTCCACACAATTCAATAATTGGACTGTAATAAGCTTTTGAAGAAAGCCATAGATCATCATCAACATTTGATGTTTCTCCAGTGGAACAAAATGCTCTGCATAAAACCATCGTTCAGTTCATTTTTCTTGGTAAAACTTGATTATTTAGACTGCTGAGAGATATTACTTTATCTTTGTCCAATCCAAGCCCTCCATACACTTTGTATTCTTCCAAGTTTTTACTAAGCTTGGAACTGTTCCCAAAATGGTAACACCTGCATCCTGGATGATTGTAGTTCAATAAATAAGGTTGTTCATTGATGTATGTATCGAATTTTATTGATGCAGAAAACAATACAGAATCTACCGATGCAATTATGACGACACTTTCATTTTCATTGATGTACTAATATTTGACTTAACCGATGTCCTGATCTTACCCAATTCTTTTTTTGGCCGAGCTAAATTCTAACAGTGAGAATATTTCCTTCTGAAGAAAGGTACTTTGCTTTCTTTACTTAATTAGTATAGATTTCACCTAGCACTCATTCAGATCCATTTGTTAGTTGATTCAAGGAAAAAGATATTCTAATAATATAGGTTGCTTCCCTCTTCTACCTTGACAAACAGGGTGGAACCATGAGGAAGAATGACAACTTCATTAATGTACCGTGACCCCAAGGTGAAACTAATTTTCGTGGATGATGCTTTAAAGTTAAAGAAACAAGAGCTTTCCGTGGTACTTTTGTGTTGATCCCATAGATAAAACATAGAGTTAAGATTCCTAAGGTGCATATCCCAAAACCATACAAGCTAGTGTGCATGCATTTGTATGCATCAGAATATTCCTGTGCGAGCATATAACATACATATGTAAAGATATAAATATATTGCATTACAGATTCTAGGTATTCTGTGAACGAAAAAAGAATGTTGAAAGAATCAGAAGATTTTTTCCCTTGTTTTTTTACATCAGCAACTTGCAGTTGTGATATCTTTTCATGGAGAATTGATAATTATAGAAACTGCTGACAACAATGTCTGTGGATATAACACCAACTTACAAGTGTTTCCCACTTCCTTCTTTTCTTATCACCAATCAGCATCTATAATATGGTTTACGGTCACAACCTTTAAGGTTATTAAAATAATAATTACTACTACAAAAAATGTAAAATTAAGTTATATAAGACGAAACGTTTGATTCGGGGGATTTACCTGAACAAATTTTCCAAAATTACGACCTTGAGGAGACCCATGGTACAAAGCCAAAGTTGCACCAAGTAGAAAACATTGATACAATATTGTTGGTCCCATCACCCATCCTAAATTTGTAGGCCAGCAATAGACATCTCCAGCTTGAACATCAATGGCAGCCCATCCATCAGCAGCACTTCGTATTGGTGCAAGTTGAGTCCAAGGAATAGCTTTTGGATCCCCTGATGAAAGTCAAAATATAACCAAAATATCAGTATAACTGTAGTAGTTTCTGTCTGATACATTCTAAGGGAGGATCTTTACCCGTGGTTCCAGAAGAGAATAGTATATTAGTAACAGAATCAACTGATTGATAGCTTGGAGAATAATAATCTGACCTGCCAAGAGTTAAATGTTAAGGTTAGACAAAGCACATGAAAAAAAAAAAAAATGCATCTTCTCCATGTCCCTTTCTCACTCTCCTTTAGAAGTGATAATTCTAGTTAAAAGAATGACCATTTGTTTAGATTCTGATATTGTTTAATGAACACATTGAAGTTTGGATTACCAGGAGTTCTGAGTCTGATTTGCAGAAGAGATAAAACCTTTCCATGATAAGTCTTGTTCTCTTAACTGAACTCCTACATCATCACCCAGCACAGGTAGCACAATAACTTTACATTCAGCGGCCTCAGTGACCCGACTGCATGAGGAAATATCAGAATGAGGTTTCCAGTGGTTTATGTGCTTAAAGAACTGCCATAAATCTATTTAACAGACATTCAAACTTGAGCACTGCCTACAAATTAGGACAGCAAAGTAAAATGAGAAGGATCATTAAAATCAGTATAAGTTAGGAAATCATCCTGTAGAATACAAACTTTGCCCCAATAGCAGCAGTAGTACATTCATTTCTAAACATTTCTGAACACTATTGAAGGCTAATATAATCTGAACAGATAAATTAGAATTAGACACAGGCATCAGAAGAGCCCCCTTGGCTAATTTAAATTATAATTTCTATATTTAGAAGTTGAACTGATAAAAAACGAAGCTATCGATATAAATGACAACAACACTTATTTACCTGTACAAAGGGAATTTCCTGCCACCTCTGGCTATGAAATCCTGAGAACAAAGTTGAGTAAACAATCTGAATATGTTACAAATAATGGGAATTCAACCAGAGACTACAGAAATGAAATAAGAAACACAACATTACAGTAAATAGGCTAGAACTTCAAGGGACTAGCCTCCTCCAAGTCCTACTCTTTCCACTGAACTCTATCCTGCTTTTAACAGACTTCATACCTTCCTGGATGCTCACTCTTCCTCTCCCCTTTGCCCGTTGCCTAGCAGTAACAGATTACTAAAAATCCCCCATGCATATAACAGCTTTTTTCTTTCTCCATTTATAAAAAGAATATGTAATACTTGTCAAATATCAGTAACGAAAATTTCAAATATGATTTTAACAACACAAGATGAGTGTTTCTATTTACGTTGAGTTCCAGGCATTAACAAATTTGGTTTGAAAATTTGAAGCCTTCAAGAAATGCCCCATATAGAAGGTTAAGCTTCCAAGGGAACTCGCAAGGACAGCGTCTATTGTCTAACATAAAGACTCGGTAATGTTAGCATTGGTTCACACATACTAATTTGCACCATTGGAAATAAATAAAAAAGGTCAAGCTTCCAAGGGGACTCGAAAGGACAGCGTTTATTCTCTCACGTATAATTTGGTAATGTTACCATTGCTTCACACATTCTAATTTGCACAAATTGGTAAGTGAGAAAGAATAGAGACAATTCCAATATTGAATACTCTTAGTTCAAACAACAGAAGCTTTACGATTGAAACATCACCTGTGTGAAGACACCCTTTGCTTTGGAAACACGAAGGCGAGTTGCAATCTCTTTTGGGGCAAAACTATCGGCTATTGAGACTACAGTGCATCCTGCAAGGACAATGGCTAAATAGATTATTACGGCATTGGCTGTCATTTGCATGTCAATTGCGATTGCATCTCCCTTTGAGAATGTAGCATCTATTGCTTTAGCTACCATCCTGGAGGGCAAAGACATCAAAAAAAGTATTACTTTAATTCTAAATCCTAAAAGGAAGTAGAAAAAAGAGTGGAAACAAAGAATGCCAAATTCACACGCATTTACACAAATTGTCCTGATCAAAGGTACAAAGATGCAACTGAAAAATAGCTCTTCAAAATATTGAACCAAAAAAAAAAAAGTCAAGAGATCAGACTCCCTATATTGAATAACACAACATTGGTTCAAAAGCAAGAGTGTGAGTTGAAAGGCCTACATTACTTGTTGTCGGAGTTGTTTGAGCGTAATACGATTAACCTCGGAATCATTAAAACCTTCATCTCTCCAAACGATGGCTACACTGTCATCTGGTTTGTAGGGCTGTGAACTGGGTTGCACACAGCAATCGGCAATGTTGAGGACAGAACCGGGAAGCCAGGTCCCTCCATGTCTAGAAGGGTCAGAAGTATCTAAAATGCACTTGGGAGGTTCAACAAAGGAGACAGAAAGTTCCTTGAGAATGAGGGACCAGTAGAGCTGCATTGAGAATAAGAATTAACGAAGAAAGAAAGAAAAGAAGAGATTTTGTGTAGAGAAAGAGGCGTTGGGTTGCTTGCCTGAGGGTGTTGAACAGAAAAGTTGTGAAAGAGGGGATAACTGGTAATAGGGTCTTTGTAGGAAGGTCCTAAGAGTTGAGGGGCATGAGTTTCCATGAAACGGCCTAGGTTGGTGCGTTTGGAGTGGTCCCTGAAAGGAAGAAGAGAAGTGAGTGGAGATTGGATTGTAGAAGTGATGAGTGTGAGAAGGAGAGAAAGACTTACAGAGAAGGGAACCAATAGAGAGGAAGGGAAGCATGCGGAGTGTGGAAGGCAGAGTGATAAACAGAGTGGTAGAGAAGCTGATGCAAGGAATGTGGAAAGGATGGTTTGAGGAGTTTGAGAGAGACAAGATGACGCCATATGAGTGAGGGATTGTTGTCGGTGTCGGAGGGACACTGAGACAGAATATCCCTCAAAGCACGGTACACGTGATTGGCTTCTGCTACTGTGAGCCCTGCATTTAGCAAGTCTTCCACTTGCAATTCCCTGACGCTCTTCACCATCTCTTTCTCTTCTCTTTCAAGTCTGGAACTTGAATAAAAATTTGCAGAGGGGTTGTTGAGTTATGTTTGAGGTAATCCAAATGGATCATGCAGTATCTTCACACCACCTAACACTTAAAACTCAGTATTTATTAAAAGAAAAAGTATGTTGACAAGCTTGACCGCTGTTTGAGGTGTTTATATGTTGCTGAGGTGAAAAAATCAAAATTGAGATGAGGCACCAACTTCTATTGACCTCGTGCTCAGTTTATTACACCTACCAACAGAGTGATTTAACGGGTAGGAGTACTGGTACTAGGTAAATAAGTCAGTGCCAAATTAAATTGATTGACTCAATATATTAAAAAAAATGTGAGATTTAAGGACTATATTTAATCTAAGTTGTGAGTTGTACAACTCTGCCGATAAATCTGTGTTACTATAAAGGACAAGTGTCACCAATGAACCAAGTTTTTTCCTTCTTATAGTTCTATTTATTTTCCGCTACTTTAGAAAATATGTTAGTATATTAATTGGTGCTTTCATTAACCTATTTTCATTACCCAATGTCATAGTTGGCCGATAAGCCGCCTTCCAAGCTAAACAAAATAAGAGTGCTTCGTTCTGCCGCTCCAGTCTTTTTAAAATGACAATTTTACTTTTAAGTAAAAAAAAAACATTTTAACCCTTGACATGTAGGAATATAGAATAGGTCTATCAGTCCAACCAATACATAATTCTATATTCCACATGAGATAGCGGATCGAATACTTACCAGTTGTATGTTGTCCGACTAAAGATCATTTAGTATGACCTTACCAAGTTTAATAAAAGGATATTATTATTCTGTCTTATTACACCTTACATTATTTTCTGATTTCAGCAGTGTATGCAGGACCCCTCCCAGAATTGTGAGCACACGAAAGATTTTAGATCAATTAAGAAAAGTTCAGACTAATCAAGACGACCGAATAGAGAATAGAAACAAGGATTTACAAACACAATTGTTGGAGCTAACCAGTCTCTTGCAAAAATAATTCTTAACTAACTCACCTATTATTATTTGTGAACATTCACCAGTTCATACGTCATTTTGTGAAACTCTTGCGTGGAGCTCATCGTTGATAATGTTCTGAGGTCAGATACACGTTCTAATATGTATAAATAAAATATTTTCATATTATAAAGTTTAAAATAAAAAGCTCAATACTAGAAATAAATAAAAATTTGAAATATTAGGATCACATTTAATCAGAAAACTAGGTTTAATTAATGGTCAAATTCAAATTCAGACAACCAATTTAGTCTAAGTCAGATTTAATATTTAAATTTTACATTTGACTATTTGAATCATTATGTTATTTATATATGAGTTATCTACATTTGACTATTGAATCATTATGTTATCTAGAGATGGTGAAATAGGTTGGATTTTAAAAAAAAAGTTGAGTATTTATTTTCTTCATTTTAGTTTTTTTTACCATATGAATAAATAAATGAAATAGATGTATTGAGCCTTTAGTAGAAAAAAAAAAAAGTTATGTGTAATTTTATTAACAATTTGTTAACGAGGTGTGATTTTACACTTAATTACTGAATTTTAAAAAATATTATACCAAAAATAAAACTGAAAGTTTATATACACACATTGACTAAATTTGTAGAAAAATTTAAAACTCTTATATCTATAAGCATTACAAAATTATTTTAAAAAATATTTAAAAAAATTAAAACATGTTCCTTCATTAAGGCATTCTCCAGTTAAAACCATAAGGACAATAAATATGTGTACCAAGATTATCTCTGCCAGTGACAGAAAAAATAACAACATTCCATGTTTCTATGGCAGTGCTAAGGAGGTGTTTGGAATCAGAGGTGGTGAGAATTGTGGAGGGTTGCAGCACTCTGAATGAGGCCAAACAAGTCCACGCCCACATCTACCGCAACAACCTCCACCAATGTTCCTACGTTGTCACAAAGCTCTTACGCCTCCTCACCTCCCTCACCCACGTCCCCCTCCACTCCTATCCTCGCCTTCTCTTCGCTCAGGTCCACAACCCAAACCCCTTTCTATGGACCGCTCTCATTCGCGCCTACGCCCTCCGAGGACCCCTCTCCCCTGCCCTTCGCCTCTTCTGCTCCATGCGCAAACGAAGCGTCACTCCCGTCTCGTTTACCTTCTCCGCTCTCTTTTCCGCTTCCGGCGCCGCTCGAGACATCGTTTTGGGGGGCCAGCTCCACGCCCAGACACTCTTTGTTGGTGGGTTCGATTCTGATTTGTACGTCAACAACGCCATGATTGATATGTACGTTAAATGTGGGTTTTTGCAATGCGCGCGCAAGGTTTTCGATGAAATGCCTCGACGGGATGTGGTCTCTTGGACCGAGCTGATTGTTGCTTACGCGAGGAGGGGCAATATGAAGGCCGCGCAGGACCTGTTTAATGGGTTGCCTGCTAAGGATATGGTTGCTTGGACTGCGATGGTTACCGGGTATGCTCAGAATGCCATGCCGGAGAATGCGGTGGAGGTTTTCCGGCGGTTGTTAGCTGAGGGTGTCGAGATTGATGAGGTTACCTTGATTGGTGTTATATCTGCTTGTGCTCAATTGGGTGCGTCTGTTTATGCTAAGTGGATAAGGGACATTGCTGAGAGTTCTGGATTTGGGACTGGAAGTAGTGTTTTTGTGGGGTCAGCGTTGATAGATATGTACTCAAAATGTGGTAATGTGGAGGAGGCATATAATGTCTTTAAAGGAATGAGGGAGAGGAATGTGTTTTCTTACAGTTCTATGATTGTGGGCTTTGCTATACATGGCCGAGTTCATGCAGCGATTAAGTTGTTTTATGACATGTTGGAGACTGAGGTGAAACCAAACCATGTTACTTTTGTAGGGGTGCTCACTGCGTGCAGTCATGCAGGCCTGGTGGACCTGGGGCAGCAGCTCTTTGCTACCATGGAAAAGTGTTATGGTGTTGCTCCAACCGCAGAACTTTATGCTTGCATGGCGGATCTTCTTGGTCGAGCTGGATACTTGGAAAAGGTAATACAGCTTGTTGAGACAATGCCTATGAAGCCTGATGGAGCTGTGTGGGGGGCGCTTCTTGCAGCATCATACATCCATGGGAGTCCTGATGTTGCGGAAATGGCTTCGAAGCATTTATTTGAGCTTGAACCTGATAACATGGGGAATTATTTGTTGCTTTCTAATACCTATGCATCAGTTGGAAGATGGGATGATGTGTCTAGGATCAGGAAATTCATCAGAGAGAAAAATTTGAAAAAAGATCCAGGGTGGAGCTGGGTTGAAGCAAAAAATGGAATGATTCACAAGTTCGCTGCTGGTGACGTGAAACATCCACAGATTAACGAGATAAAGAAGAAATTAAATGAACTTTTGGAACGGCTGAAGGATACTGGATATATGCCAGAACTAAGTTCGGTGCTTTATGATGTTAATGATGATGAAAAAAGGCTGTTACTAATGGCTCATAGCGAAAAAATAGCTTTGGCATTTGGATTGCTGAGTACTGATGCTGGTTCCACCATAAAAATTATGAAGAACCTTAGGATATGTAAGGATTGTCATATTGTGATGTGTGGGGCATCAAGACTTACTGGAAGAAAAATTGTTGTGAGGGATAACACGAGATTCCACCACTTCCTTAATGGGGCCTGCTCTTGTAGAAATTTTTGGTGACAGAAGCTAGTGCCATATACGGGTGAATACTGACGCATCGGTGTTGGAAGAATAACATACTGACCTTTTCTCATTTTTGGGAAACTAGAGGCTTGTATAGAGTTGTTTTGTGCCTGCCTAGACTTAACTATTATAGAAGGATATTGAAAGTTTAGATAAATTGCTCGCCTGTTCATTTAACAGGTTGTTCAATTTATCATTGAGGAGTGTTAAAAATGTAGAGGGAAGTCAACCGATTCAAGTGAAGGCAGTTAGTGGACAAATTTTTGTCCTCGGCAATGCAAAAGTTTGTACAGATACATGATCGATGCAGTTCTAGCAACATCAATTGTTGTTACGTAAAGAGGAGAATTTTATAGCAGGTGAATTTTTCTACATCGATCATGGCCTGAAATTTTATATTGGCAACGACGAATAAAGCAATGGTTAGTACTAGAAATCAAGGAACGAGATGCTGAAGAAACAAACTAAGGCCAGCCCTAATAATTTTTGGTCTTTAATTTTGTCTCGTCTATTGAAAGATCTATATTCGACAAGTTTGGAAGAGGTATAGCAGGCTACTACAGAATACCTAGAAAGATGATTATTTACATTATAAGCTATTATTATGGACTGCTCTCTAGTGAGAATTGATTTATATTTCTTACCAATTAATCATTATTTGGTAAAAAGAAAATGCCCTTCTAAGTGTTACACTAATAATTTTTAAGATAGATCTCTTGATGTGCAGAAATATCCAGCTGCTTCAGAATTTAGAGCATGCTTGATCTTTTTCCTGTGCTCTTAACATCTTCTTGGCTGGCACCAAATTCAAGGTCTTGCAAATATATGGACTTCCAATTACGCGCTAATTCATCAATCATCAAAATCATGTTAGAAGAACTAACATGTATATGTCTGTATGTGGTTTTGTTCTTGCTAAACTCAACAAATGGAGCTGGGCCCAAGAGGATTACTGCCCGAACATCAGGTGGGATGAGTACATTCACTAGGCTGATAGACTTTTTTAAAATGTGTTGAGGTGCCATTTGGTGAACTAGTTTATCATTCCTTTATGCTACCCCTTTCAGTTACAGTTGTGTTCTGTGTAAGAACAAGACTAGAAAGATACCAATATGCGATGAATACATGATGATTGTTCCCATTCTTCCTTTTACCTAATTTTCTGAGCAAATAAATTCTGATTATTTTCAACTTATGGACTGTTTAAAATAATAAAATAAAAAATCTAACCTTATTCTTATATTACTTTTAAAATAATAAAATAATTCAATATACTTCTCTGTCTTTATCACCCAAAAAGGTATATTACAAAAATGGCTTCAAATTTTAAAAGTATTCTCAGAGGAAATGTCCCTTCAGTGATAGGAGGTATGAATTTTTTTTCTTTATGTTTTCATTTTACTAAAAGTTTTTGCCTCTTGAGAATTGCATACAGGATTATTTGTGTTGGTTGAAATCCAATACAAACAAGTCATAATCATTTCTACACTTTCTTTTGTAATTTTTTGCTTAAGTGTGAAATCGAATTTTGTGAAAATTCTTGGATTTGTAACTCAGCTTTTGTTTGTAGTTATAAAATTATTTAAAAAATTAAATAATTTTTATCTTAGTCAGGTACGAACACTCAAATTTAGTTGGACAAATTATTAGAAATATCTAATAACTTATGCAGGTACCGTTTTTTTTCTTTTCTTTTAATAACAACGGTACTATTTGATTTCTTGCGGGCACATTAAATTTTGCTTTCTTAATTTCCTTGTTTTTCATTATTTCAAAAGAAATATCTGTATGTTTTTATTTGAATTTCAAGATATTTTTACATAAACTAAAAGTAAACAATTGTATTTAACTTTTTGTTTTAATAAAGGGTCTTTCATGAACCTTTCTCCACCATTGTAATTGCTTGAATGATTGGAAAACACCCTCTGTATGTAGTGGTGGAAGAGAAGAGAAATACAGTATGTTCAACATGGAATGTCTAACTTTAATTTCACTGTGCAATTTAGACTAATTGGATTGTAGAGAGTTAAACTTTAATTTTATTATCTTATGAAGATACCCCTTCTCCCCTACCAAAAGGGAAGACACCCTTTCCCCTCCTCCAAAAGGAACTACAACTTCAATTGGTTATTGAATGATTTTTCAAGGCAATTTTTTTATGCATTGTTTGCTTCAATAAGAAAGTAGAGAAAAAAAAAGGGACAAATGAAATTGATCTTTGTTTACAGCTCTCATGTTGAAATTTGCAAGAAAAACAAGATGAAAGACACTTAAAACTTGTGAATCTCAAATGAATATTGTCTAGTGTCACTTGGACTATTGTTTAAATATACAATTTGTTGTGATCACACCTTCATTAAAATATTTTATTTTCAAAAACACTTAGGTAACTATTTACATCATTATATATATTTTTATTTTATTATTAATCAAATTACTTATAAAATTTTCATTATTTTTTTAAAATTCAATTCTTTACTCCATTTCTCTTTATTTTCTGTGCTTCTATATTAACTCATGTTTCATTAATATTAGTTTTTGAGAGGAAAAATATATATTCATTAATCTCTAAAAACTTCCTCAAAGTTGATACAATAAGTAATTTTTTAAAATGAATTGATTCAATCATATTACACATCTATTTACGTTTAATCGAAAAACACTTGTCAACAATCCAAAAACACTTGTCAACATCTTACGGTTTCTTTTGAAAAAGTGTGTGTCATTGAACGTGACATCTTGTCTAGGAAGGATGTATCATATAATGGTTATACTTTAATGTAGATTTTCCCTAAGCTTCTTTAACACTAAAAATTATGTTTTTTCTTTGACTACGAAATAAAATCATGATTCAAACTGATTATATAAGTTTTAAAAAATCGCTTCAATGGAATAATTTTTTAGAGTTATTTTTAATAATATACCTTTTTCATTCTTGAAAAATACTAATATTTTAAAATTAACAATGTAAAAATTAAATTTCAATACAAAATTATCGGGAGTAATATTAAATAGTGAAGGGATTGTGAAAGTCTTTGCTACTACAAATTTCATATACATATATCTGAGTGTCAGAAAACTAAAATTATATATGCGAGTTCATATGATTCATAGTTTGTCTGAACTGCTTATACTTTCTTCAACTCATCAACTCACACTTATTTTAAATTTCTCCATTTGTTTTGTCCAACAATGAAAATCCAAACAATGAAGGCATGCACAACCAATAATGCGAATATTAAATTTTAATGCACAACTAAACTTTTATATTTTAGAAAATGGTATAATAATGCATGATTGTTAAGACTTTATCTTAAGTTCTCATTTCTTTTATGGACCTTCTGTGTTGATTAGAATGAGTTATGACTTCCCCACTCAAAACAATTCATTACTAAAACTAACCAATAACCACTAAAGTTTTGAAAACAGAAAAGCATTTTTATGTTTCATAATAAACATCTTTATAAGTTTACCAGAAAAAAGTAAATGGTTCATGTCCTCATCTTTACACTCTTCTTCAATCTAATTTGACATGTTTAATAAAAGCTTAAAGTTAACTTTTTGTTTTTTATGACTGCATATTGGTTATGTTTGATGTCATTAATGCTTAATTTGATAAGTAAGGGGAGTAAAAAAGAGTGGACCAACAAAAGTAAAAATAATAAAAACATATTTTTATTATAATATTATTTTATTTTATATTTATTATTTATATATTATTAATATTGTTTAATTTTTTATTATTAAAGTTTAATATTTCAAGAAAATTCATAATTCTTCGTTATAAATCAAGACTTCTCCTAAATTTGTAAGACTAAGAACATAATAAACGTGCAATATAAAAATGATTAATTATACTCTCATTTTTTATATTTTTCTTTGCTGTCATGTTTTCTTCTAAGGAAAAATATTAGTTGTTTTTTTTTTTTTTTTTTTGTTT
>Ga0209700_101307_pt1 | contig 51100 bp, 23 predicted proteins | sample SiratroredBW_FD_187528 | JGI IMG/M metagenome (GOLD analysis project Ga0209700, IMG submission 187528) | Root nodule microbial communities of legume samples collected from California, USA - Siratro red BW (SPAdes) (version 2) | ecosystem: Host-associated > Plants > Roots > Nodule | place: USA...
TTCTTATACAATATAAACAAATTTTCTTTAAAATACAATAAAATTTATCGTATATAATATATAAATAAATATACATTTCGAAGTAAAAATTTAAATATCCAGAATCCACATCTCAAAACACAACACACCCTGCTCCCAAATAACTTTTAGAAGTTTTATAATATAATAAATATATTCCAAAATACTCATTTCAACTAACTTTCGAAATACCTATTGTCCAATTTCTGAAACCTTGTATCTCCTATGAACCATCCGCTTTTAGGAAAAAACACCACATATGTGTAATTTTTTTTTGTTTTTACTAAATGGGTGTAATTTTTTTTTGTTATAAAGAATGAGTAAATTGTGTTATGATAACATGACTTCTTCATTTGAAATCGTACCTCCGTGACACAACTTTAGACAAACATAAAATTAAAAAAAAATTAAATTAAAGTCGTACGATGTTAACACGATTTCAATATAAAAATGAACTAAAGTCGCGTCGACTTCGCCCAACTCAAAGGAAAGAAGTTGTGCCTCCAACTTACTCATTTTCGTAAAGTCAAAATAAATTGCATCTGTTAAATAAAAAACAAAAAAGAATACAGATGTTTGATGCTTTTGCCGCGCTTCTGATCCTACACCTCTGCAAATTATAGCCCCGTATTCTGGGTGTGTCATTGGGAATATTTCCTCAATAATGGAATACACGCATTAATAATATATGATGTTCTTAGTTAGTGAGTAGATAGTCGAAAAAGAAAGAAAAAAAAAAAAGAAAAAAATAACCGTTTTGATTTCATTTCAATTCAACGTCGTCTAGATTTTTCGCAACCCCCTAAGGAACAACCTATGCTTTCATATAAAAAGACATGGACAGAACTCTGATTTAAAATTTTGATGGAGTGCAGAGAATAATTGATGGGTGCAGGAAGCAATTGCCAAATGCAAGTGATTGTTTGAATTTTACATCAACACGTAACCATAAGGAACTAAATCACCGTGCAACAGTGAAAACCATGTAATAAAGTTAGAAAAATACCATGCTCATAAATAATTACAATTTTTGTTTCTTAAAATTTCAAACTTGTTTAATGTTTCAATGAAACATTAATATTTTATTTATTTAAAATTAATTATTCTTTAATGTATATTTTTCTTAGAAGGTACAACTATTTTGACTTTATTGTTATTGTTATGGGTGAAAAATATTCAAACTATAATTAATATGACATAAATATAATAATAATAATAATAATAGTAATAAATACCAAATAAATTCCTACTCATTCATATTTGTTTTATTTAAAATTATTAAAATATTTGTAGTTTATTTAATATTATATGTTATGTAAAATTTATATAATTGAAATTTATTTATTATTATTGACATGGAAAAAATGTGTCTATTTTTTAAACTAAAATTTTAATAATATTATTATTTTTTTAATTTTTAATATTGTAAAATATTATTTAATAAAATATTTAGATAATAGGGATTTACATGTACAGACACGGACAATACACAAATCACATACATAAATGGAGTATAAAAAATATAATTTGTTTTGGAAAGGAACAAATATAATTTAACAGAGTTTGGCACACAAATAAAACGTTTAATAGGAAAAGAAATCCAGTGGAGACAAGTCCACAAAGAACACGACAAAGGGGGGCGTAGAAGCCGTTGGATTTCTGGTACGAAAAGTGGCATCAAATCAAATCAATGCAAAAAGCGAGCACGGACATGGCACAACACAGCAGAACAACACACGCCCCACCCTTCAATTGCTTCTTTCTTACTCACTGAACGCAACCCCCTTTACTTTGCATTCCCAGATTCATTTCGCACAACCTTAATTTCACCGCTAAGACAACCTTTTCATTCCTTTCATTGCCTTTTCCGGTTTCTATCTGTGAGTATTTTTATTAATACTTTCAATTTGCTGTTAATTTCTGTTAATTTTATTGTCAAGTTTGTGCCTTTTTTTTTTTTTTTTTTTTTTTTTTTTTTTTTTTTTTTTTTTTTTTTTTTTTTTTTTTTGATTCTAGATTTGAGATTCTAAGATGCCCAGCGTTTGTAACTGGTAATTTTAAGATTCATGTGTGTATGTTTGTGTGCTCTGAGTTGCATTATGATGAATTGTGATTGAATGTGAATCTGGGTTTTGGATCCTCAAGTTGGCATTGAATTGTATTTTGGGGTCTGAGTTGACTATACATTGGGTTGGTGATCTGTGGTGACAGGTTTGAATTGTAAATCTGAAAGTTCATTTTTTTTGTGTGTGTGAGCAGTGCCGTTTAGAAGTTGGAATAGATAATTGGAGCTGAGGGGATGGAGGATGACAAGAGGAGGAGGAAGAACAAGAAGAAGAGGAACAAGCAAAGTAAGAATGCGGAGAATGGGGTTGGAGAAATTGCCAATAGGGATCAGAATCTGACGAGTAATGGGAAGGGTGAGCATACTATTCTTTCAGAGACTGAAAATGAGAAGAACTCGAATGGGGTTGGAGATATATCAGTTATGGATAAGAATATGGTAAATGGTAAGGATGAGCCTGCTCATCTTTCGGGAGTCAGCAATGAGCAAAGTGTGAATGAAGATCGGAATGGGGTTGTTGAAGTCCCCTATACTGATCAGAATCTGGTGAAAAGTGGAAATGATGAAGATATTCGAACATTGGAGAATGCAGATGGGCCGAGTACTAGTATGAGTTTGAATGGTCATCTGCCAAACGGTAAAGAATGTGTAAGTTTTCCTTCAACCAATCTAGATTTTCGCTTATGTTTCAAGGTTTATGCTAACGACTCAAGTGCTATATTTTAAATATTTCCCCTCGATATTGTTATTAGTTATCTTTTTTCATTGGAACTGATAATTTAGTTTTAATTTCTCTTTTTTTTTTTTTCTGAATAGTTTCACTCAAAAATGGTATAATTTTCCTCCTGTCATTTTCTAGCATACTATCAAATTTGTTTTAGAGTGAGCTTTTAGGGAAACCAGTGGTTTGCTAAACTAAGTGAAACTACCATCTGGCAAGGATAAACAGGACTAAAAGAGGAATTATAATAAAATAGTGTGGATAAAAATGATGAAAAACAAATAGTAAGCTAGGCTTGGAGCTTAGTGGTTTAGTTTGCATGAGGTCGTTGGTTCAAACCTTGTTTCTGTAATTGCACACACAAAAAAAGGGCTAGAAGCTTATAACCTCAAAAGTTACGACATATCATTGTTAAAAAATTACTAGCTATTCAGATATCTATTTTGGTAACAAAAATGAGAAACCTATTTTGGTCTAACAAACTTTGAAGTTAGTCAAATTAGCTAAAAGCTAACGTTTGTGCCTTGCCATGCACTTTCATTTTTTTCAAGTAATTTCTGCACTTTGTTTTTAAAGTCAGTATTTCAAAGTTTTTATAGCTTGTAAATCCTATCACTCCACAGACCATATCAGAAGAGACAATCAGGAAATTAAAAGAAGAAAATGATAGACTTATTCAGAACGAGGTAATATTTCATCTGAGAATGTTATTTGATTTATTATATTTCAATCTTTTTATAATATGTATGGTTTATCACTCCACAGACCTCATCAAAAGAGACAATTAGGAAATTAAAAGCAGAAAAAGATATGCACATTCAAAAGGAGGTAATGTTTTATACGAGAACTTCTTTGTTTTAGCAATTGTGTCTCATTATGTGTATATCCCATCCTTTGTCAGTCTATAATGGAAGAGACAATCAGAAAATTAACAGAACAAAACGACATGCATATGCAGAATAAGGTAATATAGTTTAAATTTTATCTGAATGACATTTGTCCTAATGTTTTTATCTTTCAATTTTCTTTTAACTAATATAGCTATCTTTCCACAGATTGCATCAGAAGACACTATCAGAAAATTGGAAGAAAAGCATGATATGCATGTTCAGAAAGAGGTAATATTTTTTTTAGAAATAACTTGATTTATTTGAGCTCTTATGTTTCATTGTTTTTATGTCACATACAACCTATCATTTTTCTACAGGTCATATCAGAAGATACAATTAGAAATTTGAAAGAAGAGAATGATACTCACATTCAGAAGGAGGTGACATGAAAGATTTTAAATTCTATATACGTATAATTTACTGTTTATGTAGCATTTTTCTCATTATGCGTATAGCAAATTTTAAAACAGGCCCTAGCACAAGAGACAATAAGAAAATTGAAAGAAGAAAATGAAGTGCAAATTCAGAAAGAGGTAATTTTACTATAAACTTCATCTCAGGTTCATATTACTTATTTAAGAACTTAAATCACAAATATTGTTTATTATGAATGCATATGCATATAACCTATCTTTCTACAGGCCATATCAAATGAGACAATTAGAAAATTCAAAGAAGAAAATGATAAATTGGTTCAGAAAGAGGTAATATGTACTGCAAGTTTTATCAATTATCTGAGGGATAGCTGTTAACTGCTTATATTGCAACTATATATTTCCTTTCTCAACAGGCATTCGAGAAGAATGATTAAAAATTAACGTGGTACCCAATAACATCTTTTACTGTAGATTTTTCATCTCTACCATTTGTTTTGCCTGTCTTTTACAGGTTACCTTGGAAGAGATCATCAACAATCTACGGACTGACAATGAACTGCAGGCACAAAAACAAGTAATGTAGTTTGATGAATGTGTGGATGGATTTTTTTGTTATAGGAACTGTGTTATTCTTATCTATTTTTAATTACTAACTGTTATATTTTACTGAATTATTTGCAGACTAGTCTGGAAATGAGAATTGGACAATTGCAAATCGACAATAATTCCTTACTTCAAAAAGAGGTGAGTGATTATTTTTTCCCTTTTAAAAGATTAAGGATCGTTGATTTTGATAAGTTATTTACACATGTGTTTAATTTGATGTCATATGTAGGCTGGACTGGTGGAAAAAACTAATCAGTTGCTGAATGAAAAGGTAGTTTTGAACACGAATGTATAAGAATTTCTTCATCAACTTTTTTATTTCTTTCCTTGACTACTTATTTGAACATTTCTAATTTTGTATATTTAGTGATTTTTGTTAATGAAAGTTGGGCTGACATTCTAAGTCCGATTTACATCATTCTACAGGAGAGTTTAGAGCGAAAAATAAATCTTCTAGATAATGATTTGAGTTCTTCTAGGGAGAAAGAGGTAATAACTTGTCTATTATCTCATCTTTTATTGCATTTACTATATTGTTTTCTCTGTTGATGAACTTAACTATCTCATGTAGTGGATTAGCTATTAACACTGTCTTTTTACTGGCTTAACATTTTAATTTTAATAAAAATAAATACGTAATTGAATTTGAGTTGAACAATTTGGCTGAATGTATAAATGGATCTTAGGTATTATTTGAACTATATTATTCTGTTATTTTTATCTGTATGCTTATATTTAACTTGAATATTTGCAGGTTGGACTGGAAATAAGAGTTGCACAGTTGCAGAGTGAAAATAATTCCTTACTTCAAAAAGAGGTGCGGAACCTAATACATTTTCCCCTTTAAAAGATATAGGAGCAAATGATTTAGCGAGATATTTAATATTTAAAAATACATCTTATGCAGGCTACTTTGGAAGAAAAAATGAATCAGTTGCTGAATGAAAAGGAAGTTTTGAGCTTGAAAGGAGTAAGTTTTGCTTCACTGACTTTGTTATCATGACATTCACTGTTTTAGCCTTGGCTTTTTCCCCTTCCCCGCTCTTCTCTTGTGTTGTGCTATAGTTTGATATCGTTTATTGTTATTTAAATCCAATATACATTGTTCCGCAGGAGACTCTGGAACAAAAGATATATCTTCTGGAGAATGAGTTCAGTTCATTTGTTGAGAAGGCGGTAATAACTTGTCTCATGACTCTGTTCTCTTAATTAATGTTATTGGATTGAATATTTTGTTTTCTTAATTGATGACCTTAAATTTCACCTAGTATATTTAACTACTGTTAGTTTCTAATTCTGACACCAAAAATAAAAAAATATAACATAATAATATAAAAGTTCTTTAAAAAATAACTTAAAAGAAATTTCCAGTCCATTATAAAATGAAATCCCCAAGGCCTAAATCCATTTTGGTGTCCAAAACTCCCTTATAGTGTCTTCTAGGTTAAGGCACCTTTCTGTTGATGATAATTAAAGATTTGATTGGAAAATAACAAATATTGATTGATCGAACCTTAAATAAATAAATGGTTGTTTTCAAATGAGATCAAGAGGAGTTTGGTGGTAGTACAAAAGGGAGATCCCTGGGCTGCAAAACAGCTGTAAACCTTGTGAGCGAAACAAAAAGAGAAAACAACATAAGATAAAATAGGGTGCTGAGGAGTTGGGGTATCTCTGTATCCCTTCCGCCCATTTGATACTCTTTGTGGCTCTAATGCACACCACACTGCCTCATGAACTCCAAAGGTTTTAACAATCTTCATCCATCACATGAGCCTCTCCTCTACCCCACAGCCATTTGTCAGAAAGCTTCATGGATTTAGAATAGATTTTATTTTATCTCTGACCTTTATAACGGGCATATTAGTTCTGTGCCCAACAAATCCATGTGATTACAATGGATAACCATACGATCTTATTATTGCAGACTACTGTCATGCTCAATATGTACTACTTAGTAGAACAACCAATAATGCATGTGCGTTTTTAGAAAATGCAAGAACATTTTACCATCAATGCGGAAGGGGTTAAAAGGATAATCAAGGACCAACACAACTTGATTTACCTGAAATGTGAGAATATGCCTGTGAACCATTTGCTCATATTTCATTTATTCTTTTTCCTTGTATCCTTGTTATTTCAATTGAAAGATACAATTTTTAGTCATAATAATTTTTTAGTTGTAAATCTGTCCCTTATCAGAGGAATATCGTGCCTTTTATTTACAGAACTCAACTAAAGAAACTACTTCAAACCTGAATGGAGACATTGCTGTGCTTCGAGCGCAGGTATGTAACTCATGTTTATACATGAATATTTTTCTTGAAAATCTAGGAAAGTGTTACGATGGATTATTAATTTTTTATATCATTATCTGTCATTTCCTTGTTATAATCTTTCTAGGAGTCATAAACTTTTAATTCGTGTGAAACGTTATCTTGTACTTTTCAATTTTGGAATCATTTATAGGACACTGCTGCCATTTAAAGTGAGCCTTATGATTCATCAAAACACTTGTTGCAATCTATCCAAGTGTTTAACTGTATATGTAAAATTAAGAAAAAAACTTTATGAAGTTCTTTAATCTTTACTTGGTCAGCAATACTTGTATCACTTATCATTCAAGTGCATGTTGTTTTCCTTACATTTTTACGGCTATTAACAGTGACCTGTCTTTTCGAAGTTCATTGTCTCTTAAACCTAGCTATTGCAAATTGCAATAATATACGACAATTTTTTTCATGTACCATGCCATGCCAAATAATGTTATCTTGCAAGTTTGTATCCTGTTACTGGTTTATAGTGAATGCCATTGAAGAGTGACCTGTCTTCTGAAAGTTCTGTGTCTCTTCAACCTAGCTGTTGCAATAATATAAGGCAATTTTTTTTTCATGTACCATGCCATGTAGTGTTTTGTATCCTCTTAATGGTTTATAGTGAACTTATACAAAAAGCTAGTTAGAGTAGTTTTATTTGCTGAAGAACAAGTCTATGCGGATAAAATTACCTGTATAATTATTTCCTTAACTTTTCTTACTTGGACATTCTGACTATATGTGAATTTCAGGCTGTTTTTTTAACCTTTTTTCTACCTGTTTTTGACTTTTTTTGGACTGAATACTGATCCGTTATTTATTTATTTTTTTAAAATGCCTTCATTTAGGCTTATGTTCTTTGGCAATGTGAGATTACCTTCCGATACACATGTTGTTCCATTAATTAAGTATTCTTCCTTTCCCATTAGTTTTAAACATTGACTTGATGAATTATCCTCTTCTCATTGATAAGAACTTCAGGAGAAACACACCTCAATAGCTCGATGTTGTAGTTAGAGAGTCCAAGGGCTTACAAACCCCTTAACTAGAATTGCTGATATACTTCCTGTCTGGTACTAGAGTCCCATATGTCACAATTAGATTCTAACATGCTTGGAAGCCAGGTTACCCATGTTATGGGAAAACATGGCTGCCGCCCACCCCACTTGAGAGAACTGCACTACAAAAGCTAACTATTATACTTGGAGAACCCAAGGCCTTATAAACACCACATTAAAATCCCATACTTTGTGGGACTCAAGTTTCATACCCTGCAATTGGATCCTAAGACTCACATGTTATTTGGTTATGTCCATTTCATAACAAACCTCTGTTAATTCTGATATGGAAATTAAAATCAAAGTTTGGCAGGTGGCAGAGTTGGAGGAGTCCAGGAGTAATGTTTTGCTAGAAAACCAGCAATTGAGGGAAAAAGTTTCAAGTCTTCAGTCAACAGTCCAGAATCTTGAGAACAGCAACGCTTCTTCCCATTCATGGGACACATCTCAAAAGGTTTCCTTTGTTACCCTACATGGTTAAAATCCACAGTACATATTCATTCTTAGGAAAATTAGTTTTGTTGACTTTTATTTTTGAAAGAAGGAAAGGAGCATTGTAGTTACTTATGACGCTGGACAATTATAATGTGTTATATTTGATGATACTCAAATCTTTAGTGCTGGATGCCACAGTCTTGCAGTTCAAGGCTGTTGGTACTGCATTTGAAGTTCATATCTTAATTCCCATAAATGACGATGGAGCAGGAGTTGCATGTTATAAACCTGTTAAATGTGTGAATTAGTAGTAGGCAGAACGAATAATCTTCAGTTCCAGTGCTTGCCTATTTATGTTGCCCATGATTATTTTTCACTTTATGGTGGGTAGAATCTTGCTTCGGAAAATGAGGACTTGAAGTCTCAAATTGATGCCACCTTTACGTTGGTGGAGAAATTGATGTCAGAAAATGCGGAACTTGTTGAGAAGGTAATATGCCAAGTTCTGTGATTTTTTTACTTTCGTTATCACAGATTACTGATGAGTGATGACTTAGTAGAACATTAGATATTTTAGTTTTAGTAGATTTAGATTGGTCAGTCAGTTTGTATACATAGTGTTATGCATGCTTAATCTATTTTTATCCTCAGGTCACCGAGTTATGTATTGAGCTGGAACAACGAAGTGCTAAAGTTGAACATTCTGGAGTTACGGAGCCTGGTGGGATCGATGAATTCGCTAAACCTGTTGGTGTTGCCATTCCTATACCTGAAGCTGCTGAGATTGCATCTGAATCAGCTCCAGAGTTTAATTCATCAGAAGATACATCGGTGAAGGATACTGATAGATCAATTGATGCTAAGCATGTTGTTGGGGTAATGTCAAACTCGTCATTGGTATCTGATGATACCGGAGAAATCGTGCAAATTCCGTTGGATGATAATGAAGTACAAGATCCAGATATCCACGATGATGACAATAATTTGGAAAATGATGTGCCAATCACAGATGCTCCCCTTATTGGTGCTCCATTTCGCTTGATATCATTTGTTGCTAAGTACGTCAGTGGTGCTGACTTGGTTGAGCAAACCTCTTCAAACACCGCTCATTGACTTCTTATACTGGATTCTGGCATGTCTTAGAACATACAATAACCTTACTCACATTAGGCAGAATACCAATATAGGTTGGCCTAAATTGGGCCATTTTATTGTTTGTACGTTAATTCTTTGGACACTAGGAAATATTTTACGGGGGAAAAGTATATCGTTTAATTTTAAAATGTGTGTTCTTACTGCATATTGCTTTCATAGTTGGAAATGATTACCTTTGAAAGATGGCATCATGAATATGAATGTAGTAGTTGGTGACTAGCTTCCGTTGTTCGTGATAAATTCTTTCATTTTGGCGAGTGATGTATTGCTGCGTGCCTTGTGATGATTACTTTTGGATGCATTGCAAAATTGGCCCACTTCTAAATTGACTTCACGAGTTGCTAACTATTCTCCTTGATTACTAGCATTGCAAGATTCTCTCTGTTTATTTTCAAAAAAGAAATTGATATATATTTACTTATTGAGTACATCACATTGGGAAAACTTGCAAAGCATGTGAAGCAAAATGAATCATATATTTTTATTATACTGACCGAATTTTTACCTATAACTTCAGTGTGGTTTTAAGCATAAAGTGAAAACAATCATGAAAAGATAAAAAAGGTGGCAAGATGCTGGAAAATACAAGTGTTTTAATCTTGATGCTACGGCCTCAAATGAATATTGACTATGCATGTATATTGATCTTGCATTTTGTTGTCACGGGGCATTTGGAAAATATTCATGCATCTTCCTCTGCTAAGTAGCCTCCATCCATTTAGTTGTGTAGAGTGAAACCATAGGACCCTTTGAACCTGTCCTCCGACACAGATGACTGGTTTTAATAAATGCAAGCTGTAATTTCTTCAATTGTCCTAACAACTTCCACCATTGAGGGTCTTGAGTCTGGCATCACTGCTACACATGCCATTGCCAGTTGCAGCATCTGCACAAGTTCATCTTCAATGTTTGGATACCTCATTAACTCAAGATCAAACACTTCAGCAGTCCATTCCTCTCTAACAACAGATTGGACCCACTTTGGAAGATCAACCTCTTCATCATGCCCTGAATACTGAACTGGTGTTTTGCCAGTCAGCATCTCAAGAAGGAGAACACCAAAACTGTACACATCAGATTTTTGAGTGGACTTTCTTGTTTCAATAACTTCAGGTGCTCCATAGCCTGGACTTCTAGAGGAGGCACAGAAATTTGTTAGGGGAGTTAGGCCAAAATCTGATATACATCCCTGAAGATCTAACGTGAGAATCACATTAGATGATTTTATATTGCCATGGACAAGTTTCCTTCCATTGGCTGAGTGAATATGACAAACGCCCCTTGCAGCTCCAACCACAATCTTCAATCTTGAATCCCAATCTAGTGGAGCTCGTCCACTTTCCCTGGTTCCTGTCACCATGTTTCATAAGTCATATTATTAAAAACGCCACAACAATGGCAATGCATTTGACCATTTCCAAGTTTACATAAAAATTATCTTCAAGCACCTCCAATACAATGGTATAAGATAAGCATTTTGTATAATGTGGATAGTAATATTTACGCATGTTCTAACACTAATATTTTGCAAACCCGACATGAAACTAAAGTGGTATTGATATTGATACCATATGGTGGTATATCATGTTCTGACATATACAATCAGAAATTAAAGTTATATGAAATATCAACCAAGAACCTTCTGTAATCAGGGAAAAGTTTAAAGTAAGAGTAATTACCATGCAACAACTTGGAAAAACTTCCGGCTGTGGAGTAGTCGTAAACCATTAGTTTTTCATCTTTGGAATAGTAGTAAGCACGAAGGGGAATCACGTTTGGGTGATGATCAAGTCTTTGGACAATCTCCATTTGCTGTTCAAATTCTTTTTTCCCCATAGCCACCTCTCTTAACCTCTTGACAACCACTGTTGTTCCATCCTCCAAGATGGCTTTGTATGTGGTTCCACAACTTCCCTTCCCAAGCACTTCAGCTGAAGCTCTTAACAAGTCCTCCAGATCAAAATTATAAGAACAACCTTCAAAGAATACAAGTTTGTTTCTCTCAGGTTCTTGCACACCACTACCAAAGTCCTCCTTAAGCTTCTGACTTTTCTCTGTAGGCGCAACATTTTGTTTACCAACTCTTTTCTTGAAACAGCAAAACGCTACCATAAGACCTGGAAGAAACAGCAATGTGACAACCCCCAAAATAATTGCTATTTTTGCCCCCTTGCTCATTTTCCTGTTTGATGGATCACTCCGTATTTCAGACATTGTTGGGGGAGACAATGTGATGGAACTGGAAACTGAAGAACATTGTTTCAAAGGTGCTCCACATAACATCAAATTCCCTCGAAATGAGGAGCCAGGAAACTTACAGAAATATGAAGGAATAGAACCATTCAAGTAGTTGAAGCTCAAATCCAGATTCTTAAGGCTAGGAAGGTTAACATCAGGAATAGATCCTGTGAGAAAGTTGTTTTGGAGGTTGAGTCCTATTAGATGTGTCAAGTTTTGGATTGAGGCTGGAATTTGTCCTGTGAAAGAGTTATAGGACAGATCAAGAAAGATAAGCCGGGGTGGCAGAGAATCAGGAATATGACCTGAGAATTTGTTGTGTTGGAGATATACAAAGCGCAGAGAAGGAAGGGAAAGCAGGTCAGTTGGAAGGTTCCCCTTCAAGCTGTTGGACCTAAGACTGAGACTAATGAGGCCATGAAGCTTACTAAGTGTGTTTGGTGGGATAGAACCGCGCAGTCCCACACCGGGAAGCCTCACAGAAAGCACATGGGACCCATCATGACTGCATGTAACTCCCACCCATGAAGTGCAGATTGAAGTACTAGAGTTCCAATTGACTCTTGGACCATGATGAAGTGCAGCAGCAAAATCAAGAAGGGCTTGTTTTTCTGAGTGTAGATCAGCTTTAGTTTGAGGAAACACAAGCAGGAGTAGGAAAATTGGAATTGTTGTAAAGTAGGACTGTAGCATCATCAAGTTTATTTGTTGAATCAGGGTGCCTGAGATGAAAGCCTGGAATGAACTGGTTTCCTGGTTTCAATATTCCACTTCTTTCCCTAGCAATTGAGATTTCAAAGTATTACACACTGATCAAAAGGAGCAATTGTAACATATAATCAATTATGCAATACAACAAAACAGTTAGTTTTTGAGTCCTTAGTTAAGCTGAACAAAAAATTTTCTCATTTTTTGAACACAAGAATATCATTGCATATAATAATAGACGTTAACAAAATTGGCTAAAGGCATTCATTAAAGAATACTCTCCTTGGATTCACCATAAAATGTACCCTTAGAGTTTTCATTCCCTTTCACTTTGCTTGATAAACATTCTTCTCACTTTGAGCACACAAACAGGAACAAGGCCATGCCTAAAGAACATGAACTCACAAAAAAGTAAAATGAAGAGAGAAAGGCAAGCAATTGGGAGATGAAAACCTTGAAACCAGGAGAAAGGGAAAGCAAGCTGGAAGTGGAATCCACAGTAAGGAGGGTTGAGCAGTGTATTAAATGCTGAAAAATGTGTATATGTGGTTTTGAGAAAGAAAAAGTCTTTGTTAAAGCAATGTTATTGGTGGTACTAACGGCCAAGAGGAAGCAAAGACAAGCTTTAACGGCATAGCTTCAGGAACACGCCAGAATCCACACACACACACACAAAACCAGAGATACATAGAGAAAGAGAAGCTTATTAAAAGCATTATAGTAGCATACTATAACTATCACACAATGCTACACTACTGTGTAAAGATTTTACTTTTGGTTTTCCTGTTTATGATAAGGAGGCACACATTCAACGTTCAAGTCTCAGCTTCAACTTCAAGCCTTCTTCCTGATTAAGCCAAACCTGCAAAAGTATAGTGGTAATACATATGGTAATAATATAGTATATATACACACCCTAAACCAAATTAATTAATTACTCGTGGACCAATACAATAATTTAATCTGAATGAGATTCACCGTACTATTGAAGTTATGAATTAAAAAATTTAGTTTTGTGCATGTAACTGCTAAATGCTCGTAATGATTCTCCTCTTGTTTTTTGTCTTGATATTATAAGTTGGACAAATTTTCGTATGAGTCATCAAGCACCAGATTTCTTGCTAAATAAATTATTTGCGTAATGTACAAATACAATGTGCTTAATCACTACTCCAATCCTTTTTTCCAACTATGAACATAGGATAGCTGTGGTATCTAAAAAAGTATTATTCGCTGTTATTTCTGTTGCAGAAACTCAATAAACCATGTTTATTTTAACAAAAAAGACTTAAGGGTGAAATTTTCTACTGTTCAACCATTTAATTTGAAGGTATTATGAGGATTGAATAAGATCAAAGACTCTTTTTATAGAAAGTAAATTAATATTTGAACTATTGAATGGAACTTATGATACTATTTTAACTTGTGGATCTCGATGAAAAGGAATGGATTTCCTTCGTTTCCCATTTTCCAAAGAATTGACCATTACTTCAGTTACAGTTACAGTTACACAATGTAATTTACCCCCGTTTATTGGACTTGTTCTTGATCACCAAGGCCAACTTAATCTTAATAAGTTTAAGATTTTTCTACATGGAAATGACATAAAATTTAATATCCTAAATAATAAGAATAAAAAAAATTCAACAACTTCATAAAAAATTAATTAAAATACTATGTAATGACTGTTGCAGTAGAAATTGTCTAAAATTACATAATTTTTCCAATTTATTGTTTAATTTAACTCATAAAAGGACCTTATCAATTATTCATATTAAATACCTAAAACGCATCAAGATTCACTTCATCTTGATCCTGAAATATATGGGGCAAACAGTAAAGAAAAGAGCTCTAGATACACATCAAAAGGTACACAGCAATTAAGGAATACTATTCACTCCATTTTTTGAATAGTGATGCTACATTGCTACTTACATGCATGTGAATTTTATTAGGGGTGTAAAATATAGTGTTTTGAAAAGGATTAAAAAAAAGTTTCGGTAGATTTTACAAAATCGATTAAAAGGGTTAAACATACAACAGATAATTAATTTCTGTGGAAGAAATTGATTGAGTGCCCTTTGTAGGATTTTCTCCTTTAATAGTGTTTTTTCATTCCCAATACTCAAATTCGAGAACTTGTTTAAGAAAACTGAATCTTTTATCATTTAGAGTAACAATTTGCTGATATCTAAAGACTTAATTTATGCTTTTTGTTGTGAGTTTGAATGGAATTGTCTTTCTCTTTGGATTCCAACTTTGCATTAAATGAAGGTTTGGAAGGGCTTGTGCATGGGAATGGAAATAGTAATATGGCATTGTGTTTGTGACAAAGGGTACTCATTGGTGTTGAAATGGTGTGTAGCACTGCATTCTTGAAGTGAAAATGATGTGTGGAATGGTGATGACCCAAAGGACCACAACTAAAGTATGGTAAGCCTGCAAATCATGTGTTTCAAATTTTTGTGGGTCCAATCTCCGTTTGTATCCGTTAGAAAAAAGGTTTATTTACCCTTACGTTATTGTAAGTTTGAATTCATCTAAAGGTGAACTCTAAAGAAGCATCGAAATTGTTGTTCAGCATTGAGATAAAATTTTATTGGGTATACAAGTAAAGAATAATAATTTACTACACTGAAATTTAAATTTAGTCTTTGAAGTAACGTTAAAATTTCATCTGTTTGAGGCTACTGTTATGTTGTTCTTTGAGGATGAAGTACAAGTGGAGGGTAGGACAGGGAGGAATTTGTTTACAAATGGAAAAAAATCTGTGGCAGCACAATTTTTTTTTTATTTTGTTTAAGTTTATAAGTAGAATCAAACTGGTAAAACTCATTAAGCAAATCTGATAATTGTGATTTATGTTGTATAGGAAAGGTGCATAGGTTGATACATTAAGAATTTCCTTTGACAGAAGGTTTGAAATGAAGAATTATCACTATCATTTTCTATTTGGACATCAAATGGAGAATACTTCAATCTCAATTACCTTATCTGAAATTTCTGGAAGGTGTTCTCTTTCATTACACAAAGGTAAATCTGGAATTTAAAAGGGTTGCAGACAAGATTGTTGTAGTGTAGAAAGAAATTATCATAATGGACATCCACCTTTCGGCCCCTTCAGCCTGCTAAGAAACTCAGGGTCCATGCTATTCTAATCCTCTTTTACTCTCTATTTTTTCTTTACAAAAATACATTTAACATAGACAAGTTTCCGTTGTATTAGAATTTTTTTTATGCAAAAGAGAAAATTAGTCAATGTTATCTTTGAAAAGGCAATATGAGAGTAGGAAAAGATAAGAGACAGATAAAGGAGTGTCCAAGAGGAGTGTGAAAAAAGTGGTAGAATAGGGTTATTTTTTGAAAGAAACTAGAGAGTGAAAAGAGAAAAAGAGGGGGTGAGAATAACAAGGGCTGCAACTCAAGCAAAGAAAGAGTTCAACCTGTTTGGCTAATGTGGACATTTTTCTTTCATCCATATTGCTTGCAATAATGACATTTTTTAGATTATATTTATAGCGCAAAAACTATTACATACTTATATATAAACTTTTCATTTCTTAAGGAATTTATCTAAATTTTATTATTGTACTTTTGTGATAAGAAAAAAGGCACTAAAAATGCAGAAGTGCAACCCAACCATTGTGTTCATTGCCAAGGGGAAAATAACACTCAGCCATAGTGTTGGCATAAAAACATCACATTCCATCTCTATGTACTTACAGTACTACATTTGCCTTATGACTAACGCATGCATGGTATGCAGACAGCATTCCTCATTTCTGAAAACTCTAAAATGTTCCAAAAGAAAATTAAACACATTTCATGTAATTCTTTTTTCCTGCATTGTTTGTATAAGTTTGAGATCAGAGTTAAATCCACTGATTCCTCTGCAGATTGCAGAAAACATATGAATGCATCTTCACTTGTTCTCCACCTTTGAGCTATATAAGTTGAAACACCCCATCCTTTCAAAAAATTGAGATAATAATTAGAACATAAAATAGCATGTTACAAATGCACTAGGAAGAACAACCTCTGTAAGATATGATGTTATAAGAGGCCAAAAGGTTCTGGCAGGTGCTCAAATCCGTTATCAAATAGGCCTTGATCACACTTATCATCAGCACCATGCAGCCAGTTTGTGTTCTTCAAATCTTCTTTGAACAACAGTGCATCATAACGAGAACTCTCATAGATGTCTACTTCACTCACTTTTGCAGAATATTGTCTTTCATCTACCTCTCTAGCTTTGATCATACTCCTATTACTGATACCATTTCCCATATCAAAATTGGATCCATAGTTACTGCTTAGCAGGCTTCCATTCATGTCAACAGATGCTGGAGCACTAGAAACTCGATGAGAGTGGCTCTTGGGAGTGGAAGTTCTAATACTCTGAGGGAAGAGTGTGGTGCTTGATAGTGAACGAATATTTCCTGAGCCGTTCCTTATATCCTGTTAAATGGAAAATCACATTGAAAAATCAGGTTTCAGTTGATACAACAAACTTGACTGAAGCATGCATCTACTCAAGGAAGCTCCAGCAACCAAATAAATGCTCATAACTATGGTCCTGTGTGGATAAATTTCTCCACAAGTACTACTTTTGTGTTATATTTGATACAAATGAAAGAAATAAAGGGTCTGGAAAAGAAAAGAAGAGAAGAGAATAGCTAAGAAATGAATGAAAAGAAAAGTTATTTGGTTGGAAAGAAATGAGTAAAGGAAATATTATTTTATTTATTATTAATATTAATTTTTATTATTTACGATTATCACTATAATAAAAAGAATAACAAAAAATAAAAATACACTTCAATCTCATTCATTTTAGCAACATAAATTGACGACATGTGCAACATGATCAATTATGTTGCTCTACATGGCCAATTTCCATGCATTTCTTAGTGGAAAGTTTGTGGTGGGACCCGCCCCCTACTTCTCTTCTCTTTTCTTCGTACATCTTTTCAACCAACACAGCCAACCTTCTCCCATTTCTCCTCTTATCTTACCTCTCCCTCCCTCCCTCATCATCCCTACCAAACCGACAATTAGGTAAAAGATTTTAAGGTGAAATGAATTAAACATTTTGTATAAACTAAAATAAACTTATGCACTTATCTTTTTATAAGCTCTTTTCATTTGATTTCTCCAAAAGCTAAGATTCATGAGTTGATTTTAACTTATGAAAAAACTAAATGCATTTTACCTCCTTCTTTTCTTCCCTAAGTGCTTAAGGAGGAGAGTCTAATCAAACAGAACCTTTGCCTAATATAGCATAACTTTGCTTAAAGATAAATGAACTACCGTGACAAAAACTACGAAAAGAAGAGTCCAATTCATAAAGTACGACAAGGTGAATAATGATGAATCATGCATGGCATCAAATGCAAGGATTGCTGTATCATTTGGATACAAAGTTAAAGTAGTTAGTGGTATAAAGCTTCAATCTGATGTCTATTATGATCATGAATAAAACGTGAAACTGTCTAATGGATTTGATGTAATCAGTAAATTGATATTATTAATCTTGCAGAACAGAAAGAGTAAAGTTTACTAACCATGTGCTTAATAGCCATGTCCAGGGATTTCTTTGAGATAGTCCTCCCAAATCCATTATTGTCAGTGGCAGTAGTTGAGGCCTTAACAGATTTCCTTGCAGCAAGCTCAGGAGTATGTGCGACTTTCCTAGGCTCAGGAGCATCAGCATGATGGCCATTGGCATAGCCACGGCTTTTAGCCAAAGGTTCTGTCACTCTCCCCCTGCTAACAACAGGAGATGAGTGTCTCCTTGGCATAGTAACAGATGAGGCTTGAGTTTCAGAACCATTTGCCTTCAAAGAGGTACCACCAGGACGCGACCTGCCGGCAGAAACAGGCCTATCAGGCAATGTTGTTCTAAGGTTTGGTGGTGTATCAAGGGGGAAATCAGGAGGAACAATTGGCTGTGGTGGAGGCCTAATTCGTGGACTTGGTGAGCTTGGCCTTGATGCAGGTGCTGAACTGCGTCCATTCAATGCAGCACGGCTAGATGAAGACAAAGAACCTGTTGTAGGGGAAGGTGAAGGAGATAAAGATGGCATTGAGCTCCTACGTGTGGGAGTAGAAGGCCGAGACAGTGACCGAGTTGATGGAGCAGATGGAGAATGCAAGTTTGCAGGAATATGAGGCCTAGAACTAGGTGTGGATGGTCTTGAGCCTTGTGATGATGGTCTATGCCTTTCAGCAGTGGAGTTGGTGGAAACTGGACGTGGTTTGGAGGGTGTTGAGGACCGTGATACTGTGGGGCGAGAAGAGGGAGTGGAAGGCCTTGATGAAGATGAAGAACGAGTTATGGGGGAAGATGGTCTTATGTAAGATGAAACTGAGGCCGAACTTGTGTTGAGGATTGAAGAGGAGTTTCTGTTTGAAGAATAGGAGCTGTATTGTGAGTGTGAAGTAGAGATGGAAGAGCGAGTCACAGAACTGCTTCTGGCTGGTCTAGAGGGATTGCTGTTCTCTGATTGTGAGACTGCAAGCTGAAAAAAACATGATCAACAAGTTAAAACTGATAAACTAGTTCTCAATGTTTTTGTAAGTTGAATCAACCACAAAGCCTTATCCCATTAGGTGGAGTCAGCACCATGAATCAAATAATGTCATGTTATTCTATTGTGAATCATCATGCCAACACACAAAGTCACAGAAACTGTCACAAATTTGGTCATAAATCATTATACACTATAATCAGGAAGCTAGATGATTCAAGTTTCTCCTGTAAACTAAAATCAACTTATGCACTTTGATTTTTGAAGAAGTTAGATGACTGTTGCTGTAAAAGTTTAGGGACTAAGTTTGTTTTAGCTTATGGAAATAAACTCAAATCATTTTACCTTCTTACTTTCTTCTTATAAGTGCTAATGAGTTCAGCTCACATAGAGTTTGAGTTGGAACAAAGATTTTAAATAAGCACTTGAAACTGCTGATTAAGTGATCAAAGGTACTGGTGAATTGTGATAAGCATATTGGTCAGAGAAGCTAACTTGGGAAACTTCTAATACCAAAAGAAAACACACATTTCTATCACTTTATCCCCCTACCACCAAAAAAATAAAAAAGTAGAGATCCTGGCTACTTGCTGGTGGGGAGAAGGATAATCCTCCTTCACTTGAAGTTTACAGATAATATCTCATCAATCCACTTTCTAACAAATCTGTTAGCATAACATAGATGAAATGAATTTGCAGAAATCACATACCCTTGAGGCCTTAGAGGTAGATGTTGATCTAGTCAAACTTCTCCTTGGAGGAACAAGGGTTGATTGAGATTCTCCTTCTGATGGAAAAACAGGGGTTCCTGGGGGAGTGAGAAGCCTAATAACACAAAACAGTCATGATAATTACAAATTGAGCAACCAATACAAATCTTAATTTACCTTATTCTGTTTATGTGTGTGTGTAATAGTTCAAATAAATTGTATAAACACTAAGCCAGCAGCTACAAAATTCTAATCTGAATTTAACCAAATTGGTTATGAATTCAGTCAAACCATAGCAGGATGTATTGAGAAGAAGAAAAAGTGTCAGCAATTAATCCCGGATCTAGGACTAATCTCAAAGAACATAAAACTGCTAATATAGCACAAATTCACTGCCACTTTTCTTGTTTGTTTCTCAAAAACGTGATTTCTTGGTTCTATTCCCCAAATTGAATCTACTAACTCGAGATCATGCCAAATTTGAATAACATACCAGTCATAATCATGCTTCCCTCCTTCTGTAGATGATAACAGATCATCAATCCCACTTCTAACTGGTTTTGCCGTTCCAACTGAGAGCCTCCCCAGTTTCACCGAAACTAAATCAACAGCATATAGATCACATTAGAAACACAAAAAACCATGGCATAAAGCATAGCATTCATAGGAAAAACAAACTAATAACAATTTTCATAATCATGTAATTCCTTCACACATAGCAATCATCTATAATCATTTAACAGCATTATCATTCATCATCATCATATTTTTGTTAACCATTACAAGACATCCTTGTCATTCCCACTAACCAATCATTGGTATTAGAAAGAAAGAAGCATAAAACAAAAGTGTATTAAGAAAAGGGTGGAGCAAGCAAACAAAGCAAAGCAAAGCAATCACCATCAGAAGATTCATCAGAAGAAGCAAGAGAGAGGGAGCGACGGTTGTTGGAGAAAAGATCGAGGTTGTCATCGTGGTTGTTGTTGGCCACCCCATTGAAGCTATGCCCTCTACGGTGATGGTTGAGAGATCCCAGAAGAGACTCTCTCACATTCCTCCCACTCATCATGTTCAACTCCACAAGATCTAAAACTGCATCACTCTACACTCACGCATGTTCCATGTTCCATCTTCAGATCTATCTTCGTTCATGTTCCATGTCTCAACAAACACAACACTTGTGTGTGTGTTCTCATTGCGTGTTGAGTTAAGATGACGAGATGGGGAGTGTCAGAGAGAACTAAAAAATATGAAAGACACCCACATGGCTTCTTCCTCCTTTCTCCATAATAATATTTCATTTGCCAAAACCCAACACCAAAGATCTCATCTTTAAGCTTGTTTGTGTTTAGAGACACACTTGGTATTTACAAAGTAAAATAATGCCCCATTCGCACATGGCATGGGATCGAGGTTCCCTTGTCCCTTCTGATCGCTTTTGTGGACTTCTCGTGCTTCCTTTCCTTAACCTTTCAAAAAAAACAAAGCTTTATTTTTTTTTTACACTTTACTGTTCATTTCTACTTCTAGATTTGCTTGCGTTCGATGCAGGAGAATCTTGTTATGCAACATTGACATCTCATGTTACCACTACACAACACTGTCTTGCACGTGAGTTCCACTGTTGTTGCAGTTGCTATTGCATCTCACAGCCTCGGAAATATTCACCTTTTTCTCGACACTTCCCATTTAAGGTTTTATGTAAAAACCACTGCGAAATGTCAGGGTCTACAATGTACATAGCCACATACCCTTATATCATACACATTCTCTGTTAACTTTTATAATAACTGTTTTAAAAAAATATCTATATTATTAGTTAATTGATAGAATAAAAAAAATTAAGGTTTATATGCTAATGTAATACATTAAATGATTAATATAAACTTACAATAGTAACAATTGGATGTGTTGGCAAATGACACTTTTTTTAATGAATTCAAAGATAATTTTATTAAACGGCCAATGTATATAAAAAAAGTCAAGATTTGAAACTACACGTGAAGATCTATGAATGGAAAATGATTTTTTTTTTCATGCATTGTAGTTAGATTTTGAAAATATTTATATGTTTGTATTAAGTAATCATTTAGCTCTTATTTTACTTAACGGAAACGTTAATAAAGATAAAGATTAAACGATTAAGAAATTGTGATCGGTTTCTTTTTATTTTTTTTAAATGGTTAATAAAGTTATAATTTTTTTTCATTAAAAATACGCGCTTACTTGAGTTGTTGAGGAATAAAGTATTGATTTATTAAAAAAAGTTAAGGTGTAATGAGTGAGCTAACAGCATGATATGATACGCAATTAGTTGATAATTAATTCATCATTAATTAATGCACAAAAGGGGTGAAATTCATGCACATAACTATTAACATAAGTGTTACCTATATCTCACGAAACTTTTAAGTCTTCAACCATATTGAAAAGGTTGTGTGGCTGAGAGAAAAAAAAAAAAAAAAGACTTTTTAAGGCTGTTTTGTTTGTTTTAATATTTTTAACCGTTTTGGTGTCAACGAATGGACCCACTTTCAATTGCAATGGTATTTTGTTGTTATTATTTTGTGGGTGAAACTAAAGAAAAACAATTACATCCATCTAAATGTGTAAATTCTGTTGATAAATTATTATTTTTTTCTTTAAACTTTTTATTCCCAATTTTAATTCTTCTATTTTTCTTCATATTATTTTTCGTGTTTCAGTAAATCGATAAGCTTAATTCAATTCTATTTTATTATTTCTATTACTTTCTTTGTTAATTAAATTAGACTTGGAACCTTGTCCTTTACTTTTTAAATTCATTCAATTTAGTTAATTCCATCTTTTTTTCAACATCATAAAGGTTTTTACCATTAATAACGGTTTTAAACCAAAACTACAAACTGAAGTGACGACTTTTTTGACCTTTCCAATTTAATTAATAAATGACAATTTATAACTGTAATTAATTACTAGTAATTATTCTTGTGACAATCTACAAGTGAGATTAAAAAAATTAAGAAATTATAATCTAGTAAATTAAATTGCATTTACATTCAATAACGTATGAAAAATTGTTAACTTTTATAAAAAGTATTGACAAATCATAGACATTATGATCTGTGATTAAATATAAAGTAGTTTTATATTGTATATTAAATGTATATACTTAATTGCTTAAGAAGGTTGCTAATATAATCATGTATATGGCATCATTTGAAGTGTTTCTTAACCTTCTCAACCACTTCAATATTAAATACATTCAATTCAATTATTGTATGATAGTAATATTTTTGGTTGATGATAATTCAAAGACGACAGAGTAAGTGAGAAGAAATGTGATAGAATAAAAAATAATATTTTTTCTTCAATTCTTTAAATGGAATATCATATTTTTAAGGTGCATTTTTGATAGACGTTGCAACTACCGTTAGCTCTAACTCACCAACCTAATCTTCTTTTATGTCCTTTTATGACAAAACTCAACTAGTAGTTCCAATTTTAATGAATCACAACTTCTTAAATACTATATATATATATATATATATATATATATATGATTTAGGGAGGATACAAATGAAAATGAGCTATGATATAAATGTGTAAAGTTGATGTGATGAATAGTTTTTTCCTTTCAACTTGTGAGATATTCTTAATTTAATTTTCAAGAGAATGAACATTTTAATTTAGTTCTACAATATTATAATTTATGTACGAAAAAAGCATCCTATTTATTTTGAAGTTAGTTCTTAAAAATATATTTTAATAAAATAGTCTCACAAAATTTAACAATAAGCCTAATATATTCAGAAATTATAAATAAATATTTTTGTTTTTGAATGAATGAATTGACACGGTCTATATTTAGGGGCCAAATTAATCATTTATCATTACTTAAGGATGAGGTAAGAGTGAAGTGAAAGTGATAAAGAAATTAATGAAAAATCCATTTAAAAAATTTATCTTTCCACAAAGAGAAATCTACTTAGAAGCGAAATAAATGTATTACTTTTCTTATATATTAATCCTCTTAATTTTAAAATCCATGATTGGTAAAAGTTTTATATAAAATTTAGTTATGTGTTAATTTATTATTAATTTTCACTCAATAGAATAAATAATACTCTTATCTAAATTGTACATTTTTTTAACATGTTTTCATTTTCTTTTTCTCGTTTTCCACATTTCCTTCGTTAATTAAACGTGTTGAGAAAATCGATCGTAAGCAATACATATAGGGTTTTTTTCAATTAAACTTTAACTAGTATTTTAGTTATCGCTAAAGGTACATTTTAATTACATACTTATGTAAATCAATATAATTAGTCACTCTCTTACACTTTTTGCTTTTTAATATAATATACTGCTTTTAAAATATATTTTCCTTTATTTTTTAATAATCCCTAATAAGAGTAATGATTAGATCCACACGGAAACTTAAATCAAAATTTGTATTGAAGAGGTACCTCTTTTGCAAGTGCTCATTTTTCAAGAACTTCTACAATATCCACTTTAATCATCATTTTTTTCATCCCTTTTTTTAGCATCATGTCAACTTTGTAGCCAAACCCGATCATGAACGTCCTTTGGAACTAACTCGTCCTTTGTTTTGTTTTTTTCTTTTTTTCTTTTTTTGCAAACTAAAATTTCATTAATTATAATTTTAGTATTACAATAATTTTAGAATTATAGTTGGTTTAGTTATCCTTAAAAATTAAGCAATAATAATTCTAATTGTTGTTATTTAATTGACATACGATAATAATTACAAAAGAAAAATATTGTTATTTCACAAACATAATTAAATAAATTAATCTTCTTTTCTTTTATCTGTAAATACATAATCATTCTTTTCCTTTTTTTTATGGACGTAATAACAACAATAAATGATGATATGACTTTTTCTTGTTCACATAAAGGCACAATAACAACAAAGTAATAAAAATATTAAGTAATGGTAACATAGCACCGTAAAGAGCTTTAAAATTGCGAAAAAAGAATAATCAACAAAGAATTATTTACATATAATTATCATTATATGTAAAAATGATAATAATTATGTGAAAAATCATTGTTTAAAGTGATCAAGCAATTATGATTGATCTAGAACTGTCATCAAAAGTGAACTTTTTTAATTAAATTAATTACAAAGTTATTATTGTAGCCTTTTCAACGAAAATTGTTGTCATTCTTCACTTTAGACGATGATAGAGATAAAAATACCACTGAAAGTTACTTCAAAATTTAAAATTTTCGCTGCACTTTCGTAAACTGGCTTCTAAAAAGTTATCATTAAAAAAATGTTATAAATAATTACGTTTACATGTTTTTATTTGGACATCTTATTTTAGAATCTTAATAATTTAATGAAACCTTTCTATTTTGTAAATATTGCCCTTAATGAAAATCAAATTACTTTATGAATAAATTTTAATACTATTATGTTTAAGTTTTATTAATTTTAATAACTCGATAACTAATTGTTTTTCAATGAATTGCATTTTCATAAAAATTTATAATTTTTTATACTTCAATAAATAAATCCAACTAATGTAAGTTATTTGTTTTAATTTTTGTGTGAATGGTAAAATAATAGTGTAAGTAAGTTTATGAGTAAAGGGATCGTTCATTTACAAAGAGAATTAGAAATAGGAAAAACAATGGAGACCATTAAAGAAATACTAACTTCCTTTTCGGCCAAAGTGAAAAGCTTTGTCCTTCTTCTTTCTTCCATTTTCTCTATTCTCAATCCAAAAGCTTCATTCTGTATTCTTAAGATATTTGTTGATTTAAGCCAACAATAGTAAGTTTTTAGTGTTAATCTTGGAGGAAAGTGTCCTAGTTAACCTTCCTTCTTCTTTTTACCCTTCTTTCACATCATCCATGTCATGATTCTTTAATTAAGGTTGGTTGATGTTGTAGAGGTAACTCTTTGCAATAGACGATTAGTTTTTTTTTTTTTTTTTCAACTATTACCTTAAAACTTTGGAGAATATCGAATTTCTTGTGAAATGAATAAAAATAAGCTTTTTAAATCCAAGAAATTGGATATTTTTTATTATTTTGGGAACTTGAAAATTTTCATTTGGTATGGTTTGCTTTTGTGTAGGTTTGCTGAAAATAAATCTGATCAGTTTCTCAAATTTTGTGATATGGAATGGATGAACTAAAACAAAAATAGGGTTTTTGTGTATATTGTATAATAAGTATTTATTTGAGCTGTGAGAAGTAAGAATTTTAGATTTTTTTTTCAGCAAAATTTAATTTTCTCGAGCTAATTGCTAAAAAATCAACATTTTATTATTTATTTACATTATTTAAATGATTTTTATATTTATAATTTTAAGTTGGTTAAATAGATATATGAATATATTTTGAATATTTTTGTAATACTTATAACTGAATAATCAGTGAGAATTGAGTTTTAAATTAAAATGTATTAGATTGATGTGATAAATAATTACCTCCATGTAGTTGGAGTTTAATGTATACTAACCACTTAAGTTATTGATGAAAAAATATATTTAAGTTTTAATAACTTCCAAAATAACTTAGATAACTATATTTTAGTTGTAAGAAGTCAATGTAAGTTCTTGTATGGATACCAATTGAGTACTTGAAAAAAAAAATTATTATTCTCATTACTTGTAAATGAACGATCCCTTTATGAATAAGTAAGTTTAAATCTTTAAATCAAATGTTAGTTTATAGTGAATAGTAAGATTAATTTTATATTTATTTTTATGACTAAATGTGAATAATGTTTACCCTGATGATTTGTATGAGTATCATAATAATTATGATGATTATACCTTAACACATAAGTAAGTAGCAATACAAAAGTGCATTTAATATATATATAAAGACCAATTAAGTACAAATGTTTAATTTATAGTAAAGTGATTGCTGTAGACTATTTTAGTTCTCACTTGTTATTAAATGGAAAAGATATATTTAGAGTTGACGAGTATTTGTAAAAATATCTATAATGAGTAAGGTAAATATTTATATATGTGATGAAAACTTTGAAATCAACATTTACATGCAAAATTTAGTAGGTAATTTTAATTTATATTCAATATATATATATATATATATATATATATATATATATATATATATAACATTTTTTTAATGATATAATATTTTACTTATATAAATTATTATTTTTATGATTTAATTTTAAATAAAAATATTTAAAACATTACTTAAATTATACTCAAATATTTTAGGTTATGATTTTGTTTTTAATATTATGTTTGAGAGATTTGATAATAAATTTAAAATAATTTTATTTTTAAATTTCGAAATTAAGAAAAAATTGTAATGGCAAAAACATTTATACTTATTTTTTTAATGTTTATAATTATGTAAAATATAATTTATTTTATTTGTGAGTAATAATAATTTTTTTTTAACAATTTTTATGAAAATTCTTCAACTTATATATATTTTTTGCATAAAATATTTTTTTTATATTTATGCTGTTATTTTTTTGGATATATATATATATATATATATATATATATATATATTTAAAATATTTTATGAAATAATTATATCATATAATTTAAATTTAAAAATGGTTATGTTTATAAAATTCTTTAGTTTTAACTTATGTTTTACTTGTTTAAGGTTATGTTTAATTGTTTTTTCTTTTTTTGAATGGTTTTAACTTTATCTTTGAATATTTAAATTTAATGTTACGTTTAACTAATTTAAAAGTGAAATTTTAATTTTTGTAAAGGGAAAACAAATGTTTTTGTTAAAAATATAATATCAAACCTTAACATGGTTAAATTTATTAGTACATACATTCGGTTGGAAAACAATATATACGAATAAACAGAATAACCATGTGTTACATTTTGTCTCGATAGTATAGTAAAATTTTGGTTGCTATCAAACAAATATATTACATGTTAAAATATACAAATAAGTACATTAAACAATAAAAGTACATTCATGCATGTCATAGAAGATTTTGAACAATATATATAATATAAATAAATAATAACACATCCTCTTATTTAAGAGTGAAAATTTGTTGTATTTCTTAAATTATTATTATTATTATTTTTTACATAAGTAAAGTGTGGATAGCTGACACAAATATGAATACAATATTTTCTTAAAATGCATATTAGAGATACTGCAGTCAAACCAAATTATTCTAACTTTATAAAATTAGTTTTAATTGAAAGTGAAATCGAAGAGAAAACAATTTATATGTGAAGAAATATATTTGATTTTCATAAAAAAAAATTATCTCATAAATAATGATGTGAGATTTTATAACACTGAAAAGATAATTATAGTGGCTCAAACTTGTGTTTAATCCTAATATAATAAAAATATAAGAGAGTAAACTTAGAAGATGAAATTTGGTTTAAGTTATATAAAATTACAACTAACAACTAACATGTTCAAAAGATTTTGGTGAAAAGGTGTTTCCACTTTCATTATTTGTTTCAGGAGATAATGTAAAATCTAAATTATATTTTATAATTTAAGTTTTTTCATGTATAAATGTTCAATCAAATATCACTACATCTAACACCCCACAAAATAAATTTTTACTAATACAATTATAATTTTATAATTACACATATCTTACATTAATTCATATGTAATATGTTGCATACTAATATAATTATAATTTTATAATTACACATATCTTATATTAATTCATATTAAAATACTTAATATGATGTAAAATATGCAATTATACTAATATAAAATTTAAAACATATTTATAAAATATTATTTATATATGAGTTTTTTAAAATATATTCTCTAACAAGCAAGAAAGTTCAATCCCAAAATATCTTTTATGGTCTCCAGTGCAATACTATATAGTTCTGTGTAACACACGATCATCATAAATAGAAAACAACAAGTATAGACACAAACAAGAAAATTGTAAGCTAATAGATTTAGAGACAATCTTAGAATACTCAAGTAAATCACACATCTCAAGCAACACATAAACATATCAAATCATTTATTACATTCATTCAATTATATAACTCTTATACATAAGACTTTACCTTTGGAAGAATTGTGTATTGAATAGATCTTGAATATGCACCTAGCATACAACTCTAAACTTTGGATCTAAATGAATAATCTATTTTGTATGATAGGGTTAGTCCCTCTAAGACTTTTCTGGCCAACTATGTTTCAAGCTGCAGTTACGCAGTTAAGACCTCGTCACGCAGTTAAGACCTCTTTCGACTCTCACCACTAAGTAATGATTATCTATTACTAGTAAAGTCATGATATCAATTGTTATTGAACGAATCCTTAGATAATGCATATCTTAGTTGACCTAGACATAGATATTTTCTTTTCTGAAAATACTATATATTGATCTAGACCATCTCAGTCAACACTTCAACAATATCATATCATATGCATATATCTCTACTCGTTCATTCATGTATTCACTTTCCAATCTCAATCTCAAAAATCTAAAGAATTACTAAATCATCAATATTATTCAATTAAAATTATAAATCAATCTATTCTATTCAATCCATAAATTGCATGCAAAAGAATCAAACAATTAAAACAGTAAATAATTTTGTTTAGCTTGAACGAGAATTTCTAGTTTGAGTGAGAATACCTCTCGCTCGAGTGGAAATTTCCTTGTTGAGTGAAAATCAACCTGAGAGCATTTATTTTTTACTTGAGCGTCTAAGCGAAAATGTTTTCTCATTTAGGCAAAAAACTTATCACGTGAGCTAAAATCAACCCGAGAACAGGTATAAATCGACCCGAGAACAGGTATAAATTTACACTAAAGTCGCTTGAGCGAGAATTTTCTCACTTGAGCAAAATATGTACGAACAGATTTTACAAAATAGTCAATACTACATAATACTCCTATCATTCAAACATTTAATTCGCTTAACTCAATTCAAATTCAGATATTACACTCTCTTATCCTTATTATTATCAAATCTTTACTTAGAGACTCTATTCTTTCTAAACAAAACATAGATCTGGTTTGATAACTTATAGTACTTGTCTAATTCAATCTTAAAACATAGCTATTAGATGTGAAACAATGTTTTTCCCACTGCCTTACCTTTTTCACAGCTCCACTCTCATAAAATTTCACTCACTGATCTTAGATAGATACATATATGACCTGAAAGGAACCTAATTATCTTTAATTCATCAAAATTCAGTCAACAATAATCACATCAATTACCCACAAATTCTATCATTTATGTTAATCCAATCATTTAAACCATACTACCAATCATACATACGACATCCATTTCATATATAAGCATATTTTACTCAAAATTCCAAACCTACAAGAAATTTAAACAGATATATTCATCCTATCACCGCTAATATCAACTCTTCTAACTTATGATTCAGTTTTAAGCACAAAACATAACAAATCTATTAGCTAGCTTCCCTTACCTGGTTTAGAGGTAGAAAGTCCAAAAAATTTAGACCTCACAGGAACTTTAACCTGTACCACAAAATTTCTGATCAATGATTAGACTATAATACTAAGACACTAAACCAATAGAGACTTTGTCTGATGACTCAGATGACATATATAAATATAGTTATCAATAAGGAACAATATACCTAAACTGACTCTAGAAAAGAAGGGCAAAACTTTATAAAAGAAAAAACAGAGAAAATATAGATAATAAATTTTTAAAAAGATAATAATTTTGTGAAAGTAAGACTTCACTATTAACTTTTTCTATAAATACATATTTACATTTTATTAATAAAATATTCAAGTGATAATTTTACTTTAACCACTTCTACAGTAAAAATAAATTTCTAAGTCATCACACTACCTATTTATTTTGTTACTTGTTCAAGAAAAGGAAAAATAAAATAAAATTCTTCAAACTAATATATTATTACAATGGCTCAGCCGGGTGAATCAAACTTTTGATATTGTTGAAACATAAAGATTAAAATTGTGATAGAAATAAAAGTATTAGAATCTTATATACAAAATTTTTAAAAAGAATACTAAAATTAAAAGTTAATCAAACTCTTTCATAAAGGTCTTGTTGTGAAAGAACTCAAAACGCCCATCATTGGAGATTAAATTACTGAACACCCAAAAGAAACATCCCAACACATTTTTGTCATTTTCTTTAATACTTGTAAAATATTTATATAGATCGTGTTCATCTAATAATTCCAAAAAAGTGAAAGCTTTCATTTCAAATTAACATAATATTCCAGTTTATAAAAAAAGTAATTGAAAAATACTACAAAAAGAGGTATCCCAACCACATCACTGTGAAATTGAAATGAAATGGAATGGAGAAAGGGAAATAGAAAATGACAAGTGTTATGGAGAGTAGTATAGGAATAAACAGTCATATTAATAGCTAGCAGAATCATTGATCCGCAAAAAATGGACTGATAGTGATATCAGAGCAAACCAAGATATCAATGCTATGATACGATTGATGAATATATATATATATGTGTGTGTGGATAATAACTAATATGTACGATAACTGTTCTTTTTTAATTCGTTTTCGTTTTTAATCTTTGTCTTTAACTATGATCGACACAAATGATTTCATAATAATGTTAATGGTAAATTTTGAACTTAATATTGTTAACGTCATCAAAATTGATATGTTGTTGACATATTAGGTTACCAGAAGCTAAAATCGGAAATAATCTATTTATAGTGATTAAAAGAGATATTTTAAAATTTGTAAAAACTAGAAAAAATAGTATATTGTTTAGACTAAAATTAAAAGTCAAATATGTATAGAAAGTAAAAATAAAATGATATATTTATGAATACTACGAACGAAAAATAATGACTTACAAAAAGAGTAAAATGAAAGTGACATATTTATAAAATACATTTAAGGTGTACACTAAAATTGATTGACAGTTATTTGATAAATTAAAATAGTTCTTTTTTTAAATTCTTTTAAGCCATGCAATATTAGCATTAAATTATGACCTGAATTTAACTGTACAGTTTTTTGAGTAGTTGAAAGATAATAAGTATTGAAATTAGAACGTTAGTTTTCTTTGTAAAATGAATATAAATTCTAAAATATGTGCAAAAATATTTTTTTATCATCAAAATTTAAAATTTTTCATATTTAAAAAATAGAAAGTCTCAAACATGCTATTTTTCTTCTGTTCTATAAAGAAAAAAGAGAGTAAATTATCTATCTTTAAAAGAACAACAAGATATTAATAATTTTTCTAATATATAATTTTTCCAAACAACCACATTCATCTTTTGAGAGCAAATAAAAGGAATAACTTATATTTTAGTCTCTTGAATATATTCGTTCCTATTTTAACATTTATCACATTATATACTGATATGATATTTTTTTAAGACATTACAATTATTAAGCTAGTAATTTTGCTGATGTGTTGTGTAATAGTAGAAAAAGAAAAATGAAAATCAATCATGAAACTAAAATAAGAAACTAAAATAAACTCCAAAGACTAAAATTTATTTAGGTCTGATATTATAGTATATTATATTGATGCATTTATTGATGACACATGAATGAATGAATGAGAGACATAACATAACATGAGGTGGAGTCTAAAGCCTAGACTGTGCAGAATTAGATGTCGTGCAGTGAGCGTGATCGCGATGGAGCAGTGTGTGCCGACTTTGTTGAATCTTGACTCTTCTTCTTTCTTCCCTGCATGTGCTCAAACAATTTTCAATGGACTTCCCTTTCTCCCACTACCACACTTTCTCACTACGAATAAATGCCATTTCCACAAATTTTTACACCTCCCCAATTAGATCACACATCTGCTTGCTGAATGATTTTGGTTAGTAATCGCGTCCACAAATATCTGAATATACTGAATTTTAGTACTATTTATCTATATTATATATTTTCATACCATAAATAGTTCTACATAGTTAGGAGTTGAAAAAAAATAATTTAAATATATTTTTGTTTCTTAATTTTTTGATACATTTTTAAAAATAAGATTGTGATGGAGTGTGTTATTAGAATTAAGAAAATATTTTTTTTAAAGAAATATTTTTTTATTATCATTTTACAATATTAATTCAAGGTTTTGAATTAAAGATGATGTCAACTTTGTGGTTTCATTCTTGTCTTATTATTGTTTGATTTTTTTTTTATATTTTTTTTATTTTTTTAACAAATAGTATCAAAGCTGATAGTTTGTAGCGGTGATCAATTCAGTCGAGTATAGTTTGATTCCTATATCAAAAGTTTTTTTACAGAACTTTCAAACAAGCAAACATGTCCCGTTAAATATGTGAATGACAATACAAATAAGAATCATTTGTTTGTAAAATACTTTTATCTAAAAAATATTTCTGTGTAAAAAAAAAAGTATACCAATGTAAAAGATAAACTCTTATTTAAAGAAAAAATATTAGATATAAAATTGTGAATTTAATTTCACATTATATAAAAATAAATAAGTTGATAAATATATAAAAAAAAAAATCTATAGACACTTAAAGTTTTGAGTCTTAGTATGAGTTTGAGTCTCGCTCATTCTTCTTTGATTTATTCCGGTACTTCCCACCATAAATTATTGAGCAAAGTGTAGAACTCAAAATTCCGTTTAAGTTCCTACGAATATGTATACGCACTCTCACAATTAAACAAATATGGATTATGTGCATGTTTGTATACGAATTACATATAACACAATTAAAGATTTTTTCAAAAACAAAAATGTTATTATTTTTATCTTGAAAAAAAATTCAGTTAGGTTAAACATGTCATTATGAGAGAATCAAGAATGAAATCTTTATTGAAAAAAAATCTACTTTAGTGATAGAATGTGTATTGAAGATTATTTTATTTGAAGACATGCATAAGATAAGGAAAAGGTATATTGTGAAAATGGGACCAAGACAATGAAAGAACAAGGGCGACACGTAGCAGCCACATGCAGGACCAACACATTATCATTCTTCAGTTCACATCCATTAATTAAACCAAGCTATAGTTTTCCTCTTTGTTGTTTGGTGAGTTAGAAGAATATAAGAAGAGTAAATTTAGAAAAATGACAAAAGCACCAAGAGCCTTTGTTCATGAATACAATGATGGGATGATTGATTAGATGATGAACATGTCCTACGATATTTCTCGTAAATATTCTCTTTGAAAGAAAAATAATAGTTTTTCTTACAAATTAATTTATAAAGACTATTTGGTTTTAATATTTCAAAATTTTATTTTTAATATGTACAAGTTAATTTTAATTTATGGGAGCATGCCTAGGGGAAACTTTTGGATAGTGCTGAGTGACAGGTTTCTGTTTCCGTGAATGTTTCTTGTCATACTCTAAATCGTCATACTTATAACGTGTGGAAGTAAAAGAGGGCAATTTCTTTTTTAGCATTTTTGTATTTACTTGCTGCACATTCATATTTACTTTCTGCATCTTTATAAACGTAAAATAAAAATGTAAATTATCAATAGGTTGAAAGTATATTACATTGGTGAATCTTAAAATATATTATAAATTATATAATCTGTAATATATTTATAATTCAATAATATATTATAAACTACACAATTAAAAACATATTTGAAATATGAAAATGTATTCCGAATTACAATGTGAAAATGTATTTTAAAATATAAATATAAAATCTAAAATCTAAAATATAAAATCTAAAACATGTTTTCATATTGTATATTTTGAAATTACATTCTCAATCACATGATTTAAAATATATTTTCAGATTTTATAATTAAAAATCATTTCATATATTTAAAATACATTTTTAAATTACTTTATATGAAAATACATTGTAGATAACCAATAAAATTTATATTTCCGGCAAATAGATGTGTAAGTGGAAAGAGAATCAATGATCCAATCTACAATTAAACCATTTCCATGTATATATAATATTATGATTGGAGATACAGAAATTGATCACGTTAGCATATTAACAATATTAAGCCTATTTGTTTGGTTGAAAAAGAGAAGAAATATATATACAAAAAGCTAATTTTATTTGATCTAGATACACAGCAAACATTTACTTTTCATTATCTAGTTTTATGAAGTACGGTGTAAATAGCAGTCCCATGTCTATAGCAGGTTGCCCAAAAGCCCAAACAGTCGTCGGAGCCCAAAATACGTAGTTTTAAAGTACAAACAAACGCTTTTGGCAATTGCTTCCTGCACTCCATCAATTTGAACCTGCACCCTATCCATTTTGGAAATACTAGAAATGACATTGGACAGTTTTATATGAAATGACAGAGCTCCATTATACGGGGTTTGTTGGTGGTGACTGAATGTGTATTGTGGAGGCTCGAGATTGCTAGGCTGAGGTGTCAGTTATAGTGGTGTTGTTGGAATGAAGGGGAGGTGGTTAGAAGTAAGACGAGGTGACTTTTTTATGCAGGATGAGGTTCGAGAATATGGAATCCGTGAGTTGTTTTTGAGAGATGGAAACAATTTTATAATTGATTTTCCATAATTGTAGTGTATATTTTGGAAAATGTAATTTGGAAGAATTTTTTTTTTCATGATTGAAAATTTAATTTTCAGAAAAGCTATTTTCAAAGAGAAAATTTACATTTTGGAAACTATATTCCAGAAGTTAAATTACTTATTCGATAAACCATATTTTGGAATTGAAATTTTGATTTCCAAAATATTTCACTTTTAGAATAGGATTTTCAAAATGTAAATTTTCTTTTCCAAAATTAATATCTTACCTCTTGGTTGAGAGTGAGCCATCTACATCAATAAAGAATTGTTACGCGTAATAAGAGCATTCAATTGCATGTTTACATTATCAAGGATATGAGTAAATTGGTGCAAATTGATAAGGTATTTTGGCTTCATGTTGGTAGGAATCCCATTAAGCAAATTTATTGGTTTACTACTGTTTAAATGATGCAGTGACCTTTTTGCAAATCTTAATCCTAGGTTCTTAAAACTAAAAATGTTCTTCCAATAGGATAAAAGTTAAAAGCATACGTTTTTGTACAATAGATTGTTTAATCTGTTTATGTATACTAGATTTGATAGAGTTTCTCTTTGGCACCTTACTTTAACTGTGAATTGCAAGCTTGTGGAGAAAGCTTTGGAAAGGCTTGTACTGAATGAAAATGAAGGAAAAACTCCAAAAAGTGTTGCGAAAGCTTTATGGATGATGTTTCTGTGAAGGTGTGCGTGAAGATGGAAAGAGTATGGTAGAAGTTTTGTGTGATGGAAAACTAGAGAGAACAAGGAATTGATAGAGGTTGGGCTAACTATCAAGGTGTCTTGGTTTAACTCTAGAAAAGCTAACAAAGATAAGTTTAAACAATGAAACTAGAAATAAAATTTTGTAGCATTTCATTAAGGCATTCAACTTAATTGTACAATGCCAACACACTTATTTATAGAAGGAAGGAGAGGGAGAAGCTTGTAGGAGAAGCTCTCCAACCCTAACGTGTGGGAGAAGCTTCAAACCCTAACCCTAGCTTCTTCCACATGCCTAACCCTAACTTATACCCCAAACTACCTTGGTCTCCAATGAAAAGGCACCACGTGGACGTATCACCTTGTGTCACACGAATTTGCTCCACCAATGAGAATGTGAGACGTGGATGAAGGGCCTAGGCATGCTAAAGCATAACCCTAGTACACCTAGGTCAATGCCTTGGACTTTTATTCTACTATAAAATGTTTGCATTTTTATGATACAAGGTTTGATACAATTGTTTACAAATATCAATGGAGTCAAAATTGTCATCTTGGTTTGCGTTTGTGCCTCAAACTCCCGTTGTTTCTCTATTTACTTGACCATAGATCTTGTGGTGGGACTTTGTCTAGACTTTCTTCCATCAAGATTGTCTACTCTATTTGTGTAACTAGACCATTTAGTTTGTTTGTGTCCATTAGACGGTGTAGTCTGTTTGCACACACTAGACCATTTAGTATGTTTGTGGACACCACACCGTCTAGTCTATTTATGCGTAATAGACTGTTTAGTATACTTATTTACATCATACTATCTAGTTTGTTAGTTTATACTAGTATGTCTAGTCTTTTTGTGCAAACAAACTAGATTAGACGATCTAATTTTTATAAACAGACTACACTACCTAGTGTAAACAAACAAACTAGATAATCTAGTGTATTCAAACAGACTAGACAACCTAGTACACATGCATAAAAGAGAATGTCTAGTGTACACAAACAAACTACACAATCTAGTGTAAACTAACAAACTAGACAATCTAGTATATACAAAAGATTAGACGATCTAGTGTAAAATAACATACTAGATGATTCAATGGAAACAAACAGACTAGACGATTTAATGTAAACTAATTGACTAAACAGTCCAATATAAACAAACAGACCAGATGATCTAGTGTGAACAAACAGACTAAACGATCTAATGTAAACAAACAAAGTAGACGATCTAGTATACATAAATAGACTAGATGTTCTAGTGTACACAAACAAACTAGACGATCTAGTATACATAAATAGACTACACCATGTAGTGCACACAAATAAAGTAGATGGAAAGACTAGATGATCTAGTGTACACAAACATACTAGACGGTTTAGTGTACACAAATAAGCTACATGCTTTAGTGTACGTAAACAAACTATATGTTTTAGTGTACACAAATAACTAGATGGTCTAGTGTACACAAATAGACTAGACAGTCTAATGTACACAAACAAACTAAATGGTCTAGTATACACAAATAGACTACACCTTCTAATATACACAAATAGACTAAACAATCTAGTGTACATAAATAGGCTAGACCCTCTAGTGTACACACACAAACTAAACGATTTAGTTTATACAAACAAAATAAAATATCTAATATACACAAAAAAGACTAGACACTCTAGTTTATACAAATAGAGTAGACGATATAGTGTATACAAACATACTAGATAATTTTTCATTTACATAAATAAGTAGTTTTAACGCATTAAACAATTAAGTTATGCTCTAAAGATGAAACGATCTTGTCTTTTTTAACATGTTAGATGATCTATCGGAAAAATTGTATTTTTCATTTATTACTCTGATTTTGCTTATTTATTGAATTACATAAATAAGTTAAGATTAGATGTTTATTTTTCAAACATATACCATAATAAAAATGAAGATAAAACTATGTCAATGCGAGTACAATTTTCAAGTCTAAAAACTTCTTTCAAAAAATTATATAAAAATTTTAAAGATAAAGATCAAGAACACAAACATTCATACAAAAATATAACATAATAGAACTTTATATTTCATGTGACACACTAGAAACAAATATCAAGACATAAACATAATTTTAATATATACTCTTAAATAATATTTCTCCTCTTTTTTGATATCATTAAAAAGAGCTTTTTAAAAAAAATATTGTTACTAAATTTTGGAGATTGTGGTTTCAAAATAACAGAACAAGTTAAAACCAAATTATAATAATAAAAGCTCCATTATCAAGTGCTTGTGGGGAGATCATAGAGAGCAGTTGTTGAGTGATTTTAGAGACGGAAAGAGAGGAGTCCAGACTAATATGTTTTGAAAAGCATACTCTGGAGTCCTAAACACCCCTCCCTCCTATTTTGGAAACCAAATTTCGATGTTCTTCTAGATTTCCTTTTCTGAAGCATAAAATAAAAACGCGAACTTGAGAATTGAGAACGACAATATGTGTTTGAAAATAGTAACAAAGACCACTGAAAAAAGTTGAAAACTAATGCAATTGAACCAAGCACACACAACTCCACAAATTCTTCCCGTGCCTCCATAACGTCTTCCCTGCATGTTCATAAAATTTTAAAATCTAATATTGACCTTATGAAAATAATCAAATGAGCATTTAAAAAAAAATAAAATAAACCGGATAACATCTCATCCAGTTTATATTTTTTTTTGAAAAAATAAATTGGATGAGGTGCCATCTGGTTTACATTTCAAAATAAAATATAAACCGGATTCAATTTATAATTTTAAAAAAAATTGTAAGCCGGATGAGATATCATCCGATTTACCATTTTATTTTAAAATGTAAATCAAATGACACCTTATCCAGTTTACATTTGAAAATCAAATATAAATCAGATTACACTTCATCCGATTTATAAAATATTAATTTTACTAAAGAGTGAAGAGGTAAAGGGTAAGTTGACTTTTGCAATTTTACATAAGATATAATATGATATGGAGGTGCAGGAAGAAATTATGGAGGTGCAGGGAGAATTTGTCAAAACTCCAATATCTGGAACAAGAGAACCGACATAGGAAGAGCACAGCGCAACCGGACAAGGCTCAAATGTATGGAGAAGGGCATTGTTGTCATTTCGTTACTCTGATGGGTCCAGGTTCAAAAATGGGGTCCAAGAAGCAATTGCCAACACTTTTCTGCTAAAAATTTTCATTGCCGCCATGATTTTTGTATATATTTTTGTAAATTGAGAAATTATACATGCTAATTGCAAATATGAATGAATGACTAAGCTCAAATTGAAAATCAAGGCTTTCCAACTCAATAACTTATAATTAATTAATAATAATTTATCACAGATAGTTACTATTATTCCAACATAACCCTTATTTTAAGATCACATCTTGCTCTGAACCACCCCACTGTTAGAGTAACCACTGCAAAGAAAATGTCCTTGTTGAAGCTTTATGGAGTAACCATTTTTCAGCCCACAATTTGAAAAGAAAAAAAAAAAAGCTTGCATTTGAGAACATGGCATCGTCTTTGATCTTCCGTGCTTCGCGTAGGTTTCTCAAACCTTCTTCTTCTTCTCCAGTACCTCTTCACCTCGCCATCTTCAACCCTTTGAGCTTCACTCAACTATCTGCAACCCAAAACCGAAACCCCACTCCAAATCCCCCATTCAAGTCACCTCAGCTCCAAAATTACAATTTTGAGTTTCGCAAAACTGTTGGGTCTCTCTCAAATTTTCATCTTGTTGCACACGTGTCCACGAGGCCCTCGAAGGAGAACAGGAACCAAAGTGGCAGTGTAAGTAGTGGTGGTGGAGGGGACGCCACTTGGGTGGATTTGTACTTGCCAAAGCAGCTTCAGCCCTATGCTCGCCTTGCTCGTCTTGATAAACCAATTGGAACATGGTTGCTCCTATGGCCTTGTATCTGGTAAGAGTTCTTAATTATTGATCTTAGGATAAATGCTTTCACACAGAGATCATGATTGTCTATAGACATTAAACTTAATATTGCGTAGATAGACTTGTTCATGAACACTTATAATTGAAGAAACCACAATGAAAAGATTTCTACGCTTTCATTCAATCACAAACCACCATCCTACAATCACAAATGCCTATTATAGTACATTTGTTGACTTTACAATAACCACCTTAAAGTTATGTCTATGGTGATTTCTTTTCGGTTGAATGCACATAGATATTAAACTTTTGGAAGTACATAGATATTGCATTGTTGTAAACTTGGAGCTTGTGTAACATTGGGTAATGAGTTGAGGAATTTTTAACGGCTGAAAGAGCTCTTTTCTGTAATTTAGATGTGCTACTCTATTTATTGCAACTTGTTATTGCGTGCCTATATCATTCATATTAATATCCTGGTCATTTCTAAATTCCTACATGAGACTATTGGGTCAATGTAGCGCTGATTTGGCATTGAACATGGAACCTACAACTTGTGTTATCAGGTTAAACGCATGTATAGTGTCCCTATGATGTGAAACAAAACATAAGCCTAAAAAGTTCACCACTTGTTGAAATTCTATTCTCTCCTTTTTATTGTCTCTAATTTTCATGCCTTTAGGTCAATTACCATGGCTGCAACCCCGGGTCATCTTCCTGATTTTAAAATGATGACTCTGTTTGCATGTGGGGCTTTGCTTTTGAGAGGTGCTGGGTGTACTATTAATGATCTCCTTGACCGGGATATTGATACAATGGTAAATGTTACATTTTGTTAGTTGCTTTGATTGTTATAGGGGATAATGAGATAGTAGTTGAGTTGCAAATTATTATAGCAGGGTTGTTTGTATTTGGATTTGTTTGACTAAGATAATGGATGCTAATAGGAGAATGAACTGAAAGCTAAGTCATGGCAAGTCTAATGCTTTAACATTTCGCATGGCCTGTAAGTCATCTTTATTTTCTATAATTTGTATAAAATAATTTCATTTTCTAAGTACCTATCATGCTTCCAATATGGTTAAATTATATCAATTTACGTGCACAAAACTTCCCTTTGATCTTTTGTTTGTCCCCCACCCTGCTCCTTTTGGCTTGATATAGGGGGATTTCTTGTCCTCCCTTCTTCTTTAGTAACCTTGTTATTGAACTTATTTTATTGATAAGAGGATTGGACTAAGATTTAGGTTGAATCAAAGAGTCTAGCAGATATAATTCCAGGCGCAAAAAATTGCAAGAACCTTTGCTTAATGGGCATGGCTGTGGATGATTAAGGCCCAAATTAATTTAACTTGTTTTGCAAACAATAGCTGGAGACATTGGATGCTATTGATACAAACTGAATGCATCAATAACTACAATGAAAGAAATAGAGCAAAATGGAGAATAAAGATGCTGTGTATTATTCAGATAAAGGAAAATTCAGTAGAATAGGTCTCTACTGTCAGAGTTCTAACTCTTATTATAGAGCAACTACTCTCTACCATAACTAACAAAATAGTACGCATGGATATCTTCTCGTCACTCTGCTTCTCTCCTATATTCCAATATCTCATTCCACTGTTCAGTTACTTACTCCTTCCTTCGCTTTCTCTCTTACATCCAGCTCGTCACTTCTCTCTGTCATCGGATATTCCTTCCAGTGTAAACCTTCCAAACTTTGGGCCCATGAGACCCTGTAGCCAATTGTGGCTCTAACACCTATTATTAGGAACCAAAAATTGGAAATGGGAAATCAAAGATAGATTTTATTGAATAGGATGAAAAAGAACAAGAAATAGGAGAGAACTCTCCTCCAAGTTTTTACTATAAAGCTACTGCTCTATTCCCACAAAGGTTTATAGATTTCAATGTCCCCTCTTAACATAGTATCCTCCTATTTATAGATATGATGGGTCTGGCCTTTGACATCCCTGTGATTAGTAACTAACAACTTTAATTCCCTTTATTCTATATCCAAACACCTATCTTATTTAATTTGAATTTATTGATATGACATTACTTTGGTGATTTTTGTTTCAGTTAAAACACTTAATATTTAGTAAACATGTGATGTTGTACTTCTCCCCTCTATCCTTTTCTGAAGTGTTTTTCACTTTGTTTTCCCTGTTATAACTGATCTTATGTTTTATGTTCTGAATGACATTGTATACCATTGTATATTGCAGGTAGAACGTACAAAGTTGAGACCTGTGGCAAGTGGTCTTTTGACACCATTTCAAGGACTTTGTTTTCTTGGTTTCCAATTACTTTTAGGTCTTGGGATTCTTCTACAACTTAATAATTATAGGTTAGTTCTTATATTGAAATTCCAAAATGGATCAGGGTCTATCTTTGTTATGTTGGCACATCAGATAGTTAAACTTGTAATCACTTAATTAGTTAAGGATAGAACCTTCTTGTCTGGAACTATGATCTGTGTTGCATGTCCTCAATTGTGGTTATGCAACCCTAATTGCCAAATCTGGTAACACCAAATATACATTTTGCTTTTTGTTCTCAAATAAGTGCATAGGAATCAGCAAAAGTAATAAAACTTGGTTTCATTGTTTGCTATACAGATCTTTTATAACAGAAAATAAAATGAAAGCTATGAGACATTTTTGAAATTAAAAGTGGAAGTAAGACATGAAAACAGAAAATATTTTCCCAAAGTAAGCTAGTCCTACTTTAGCTTCTTTACATTGCAGTGCCATGCATCCTTCCGCTTGAGTTCAATTGGAATTTTGCCAATTTTTATTGATTCTTTGGGCTTGTGTATATTTTGCAGTCGTGTTTTGGGCGCCTCATCCTTGTTGCTTGTCTTCTCCTATCCCCTCATGAAGAGGTTTACATTTTGGGTTAGAATTTCCTCATTTATAGTTTTTATTCTCAATTCTTTATTATTATTCTGATGCATGATCTTATTATGTGGTTTTATGATGCTCTCCTGTAATTAAATTGGTTAGCCTCAAGCCTATCTTGGGTTAACCTTTAATTGGGGGGCCTTGTTAGGATGGGCAGCAGTTAAAGGAAGTCTGGACCCATCTATTGTGCTGCCACTTTATGCCTCTGGAGTATTTTGGACTCTTGTATATGATACTATCTATGCACATCAGGTAAAATAGTATTGCTTCCTGTAAGATGTAATCCATATGGTTTTGCTCTGCTGTCTTTAACTGCGTCAGGATCTGCATTTATATGTTGTGTACCTTGACAAGTTTTCTTGCACTCCTGAATTTCCGCCTGCTAATGGGCTAATTATGCTCTCCTTCAAAAATGGAAGGTGTAAAAGTCGTAGGATAACTTTTTAACCATGTTCAGATGATTTGTCATGTCTCTAACAGTTAAGTTTTCATGAAACAAAAAGTACAATGACAAGACTGCTTGTTATCCTCAACTTGAATCTTTTGTTTAAGACAATGCTATTAAAATTCTTAGTATTCAAGAATATTTCTAACCTTGCCATTCAGGATAAAGAAGATGACCTGAAAGTGGGAGTTAAATCAACAGCTTTGCGCTTTGGTGATTCAACAAAGGAGTGGATTACTGGGTTTGGGATTGCATGCCTTGGTGGTCTTGGTCTTAGTGGATTTAATGCTGAAATAGGTATTAGTGTATTCCATCATTCCATTCTATCTGTTTTCGTGATTGTTTGAATTCCGTCAATAGTTTCTCTACCTTTGATTCATTTGTGTGGAGCAGGCTGGCCGTATTATGCATCTCTGGCGGTCGCATCTGGACACTTAGGCTGGCAAATATGGACGGTTGACCTTTCATCAAGGGCTGATTGCAACAGGAAGTATGTTAGGGAAGTTCATTGCATAAACTCATGATTTTATCATCGAAAAAAGAAATTATAAAAGGATCTCAATTCTTGATTTTATTGGCTAGACCATCTTGTTGGAGCTTCAAAAAGTTCTTATGAAAAGCAATTTTTAGATTATCATAAACATTTTCAAATTTATTTTCAGTTTTTCAAAAGATTAAATCATACACCTTTGCTAGAAACACTTAATGGCATATTTACACCCTCAGACCTCAAAAGAACGAACCCCTTCAAAATTCAGTGATTGCTCAATTTTACTACTTTTCAAGTTTTTTTATTGATGATTGCAGTATGTTAGAAAACTTCTGAAGCAAAAAATTAAACATTATGAGCTGACTTTGGTATATTTTTGTTTGCTATTTTATTTTTCCTTCAGATTTGTCTCAAATAAGTGGTTTGGAGCTATCATATTTGGTGGAATTCTAGCTGGCAGACTTTCATCATAAGCGTACACTGTCTTATAGAGAATACACCTGCACATTACAAATTGTGCACATACTTACACTGATTGTCGTAGGATTTTGTAGTTGATCACATTTATTTTGTACAACAAGTTTTCAGAGCCAATTAATTTATGGCTGAGATCTATTCATTGCAGTTCTTTTAGTTATTTTTTTGGACTAACTGTACATGGTAAGTTACTGACATGATATTTCTGTACAAGAAATAAGATAGTTTTCTCTATTTTACTAGTGTATTCATTCAAATACTTTTGGTAATGATTGAATTGGAAGACCAATCATTATATTGAACTGGAAGGGATTGGTCAGTGGCTAACTAGTTGAGTGATTTGTTATGTTTTTTTTTATCCCTTTTGTACCGTCATCTGGAGGTTGTCGAGGTAATCTTTGGAAACTGCAGTGTCATGCTAGTAAGACATGAAAAAGAATGGGACTATTTTGTGTACCATACACAACTTGAACATTGGAGCACTTGAGCTTGTGAACAAGAAATCAGAGACACTTGTGCAGCATTGAAAATTAACATGTTTGGGAAAGCAATCTGTAATGATGCAATCAGATATTCAGGCATTCCAAAGCATGAAATAAAGAAGTGACATGTGTTAAGTGTATTTGAAAAAGCACTAGATATTGTGTTGAATGCCAATACATAATTTTTCTTTTCTTTTATGTTTGCGTACATTGGCAAGTGTAACCACAGTTTGACTTCTTTATATTTTTAGTTTCTGAAAATTAAGATAAGTTAATTTTTGCCTTCCAAATTGAAACAAATATTTCAATCTTTTAAATTTTAAAAATTATACTTTTTTAGTCTTTAAAACTAGATGACGTCAATAGAAATGATGATCTGATGTTTGAAAATGAACACGTTCAAATGTTGACAATGTCATGTAACTATTTTTTTTTTTTTTCATTTTCATAATATCGTCTGGTTACAAGAAAAAGATATTATTTTTTTTAAAAAAGGACAAAAATCACTTTATTTCAATAGTCAATCATATGTATAATTGGCTATTGTTATAATAAATTGGATGCAACAAAAAGTAAAAACAAATGTACCAAGATGCAAATAAAATTTCAAACATTCAACTTATTTTATAAATAATTTACATATTATAAAACAGCTAAAAAGAGAAAGCTTTTTTTATTGGAAGTGGTTGTGATCTGTTTCTTTGCATAGAAAATAGAGACAAAACATATGTCAAGATTTTTGTCACCAAGAAGGGAGAGTGCATTATATTACAGAAATCAACAAGTCTTGACTCTACCAACAAAATGTTTCGGATTTGTCAAACATACTGCATGCCAGTAACGTACCAATATAGAGATTTTGGGCAGAATGGATGAAGACAATTACTAGTGTCACTTCACTGATAGGCATCCACAAGCCAAGTTAGTTCTATGTTGTCATTAGATGTTACAGAAACTTTAATCTAAGGTGAATCATTTCAGTATTTGGATGCATATGTTACATTTTCCTTTTCAAGCAATTGAATAAGGAACAAGTTTGACAACAAATAAGTACATTTTATCAGTGGAAATGTCTCCAGGACAAGGTAATGATGCTACACATTGAAATGTTTGTCCTTAATGAAGCTTTCTCTTGGTGTAACTGTGTAGTGAACAACGACCTTATCTCAGCAGCTGAAATCATGTACAACAAGGAAGAAGGGAGAATGTTGGATTTCAAGTTCAACTGCCAAAACTTAAGACCAAGATGAAGAGAAGCTGTTGATCAAGTCATTTACACGTTGTGTTCACCTGATAAGGTATAATAGAGAGTGTTTTTAGCTAAGTAGAGAAGAACAATATCTATGAGACTGAGTGTCTCCTACTTCTACCAGTTTTCCCCTCCGAACCACGAGACTTTCTACCTGATTTCTGGCGCTTTCCTCCTCCTTGACCACTGAAAATTGCAATCCTCCCAATTCCCTTTGAAAGTGATGTTAAGAATGTTCTTCCATTTCCTGCCTTGTCAATCATGCCTTGTTTCATGAACATCTGTTCCTTCTCCAACTCACTCAGCCTCACCCTCATTCTTGAAATCTCCAGCTTCAGTTCCCGGTTCTCTCTTCTCAGTGAAGCATAGTTGTCCCTTGGGGACATGGCTGCACTTGGAACACCACTGCTTATTCTCTGTGATAGCAGCCCATCTCCTGAACTCCCTGACAACGCGTTCTTCAAACGCAGCTGCTCAAAGTACAGGACTTGCACCACCATCTGCAGTGGAAGCCTGTCATTCTGCGCTGCATGGTTGCATGCTTCTTGAGATAGCTTCTGGCAGTCTATCAACTTGCATAGCTTCTTGCATTCTTGCTCTGTTAGTGCTGGATGTGCCTGAACAAGGACCAGAAAGAATTGCTATTATCAACATTAAGAAGGACAACCTACAGATTGAATAAAATATGCATAAAACCGTAAAGGTTGTTCTTGCAATAATCTAATCATGAAGTATCATATGAGTTTGTTGATTTTTATAATAACTATCTTACAAATCCCACTAAGGAAAATTTCTGACTAGTTGAAAGAATTTGTTGATTTTTATAATAAATATCTTAAAAATCATACTAAGGAAGATTTTTTATTGGTTGTCAATGTCAAAACTAAAAGTGTATTGGTTGTTTACACAATTATGTTGTCAAGAACTGTTATGCAAGTTGATTTTTATAACAAATATCTTGAAAATCACCCTTAAGGATGATTTCTGATGAGTGTATACTGACATTGTTTGTTTATTAAACTCAAATGAATGACAAACATAATAAACTGTTTAGTTTTTCAAGTGTAACTGCTGCATGACTAGGGGGAGCACCTAACTGTTTGAATCAGAGATAGATCTTCTCTATAGTTCAAGTAAATTTACCTTCAAATAAATGTCCACAGCCCTATAAAGACCATCATCAATAACACGAGCATAATCAGGAAGTATCTCTATCAAAGCTACGAATTTCTGTAGACTTAAGTACGGATCAGGTGCAATTTCTGCTAAATAAGCATCAATAAGCTGCCCCACTTTTAGCAGAGAACCATGGCCAGCAGAACAAAGCCCATCAGATTCATATCCATAATCTTCAGTTTCTTCCTCTTCGACCCTTTGCAAAAAATTCTCCAGTAGCCTGTGAACTGTATCAACATCAAACAAAGAGTCTCCACTCTGTAGTGATGGTATAAGTAGATCATCTAATGAGACCATTTCCAACCGTAATGCAATCCTTCTTTCAAGCTCAAGCCTACAGGGAATGGTTGCACCCAACATGATAGCCATCTTTAACATGCCAAACAAAAATGTCAAGGGAATGGAAGAGCTTTTGTCTGTTGGCATAAGACTTACAAGAGTTTCCACAATTATCCTCTGGTCCTTTTCTACACTGGTTGGACTTGAGTTTGTCCTTGATGGATTCCAGAACTGACATTTTCCAATACCCTTTAGAGATGATTGAGCATAATGCATCAGTGATGCAATAATGCTGTCTGATCTCACCCCCATTCTTCCCATGGCACAAATAACTCCTTGGAAGTAATCTATACGCAGTACTGAGAGATCTTCAACCCACCAGGCAACACAATCCTCCTTTAGCTCTCTAGATTCTCCATCACAGTCTAATTTAGATAAGCCAGAAACTAGTTGCTCCTTGCAAGCATTCATTGCAATGGCTTCCACACATCCACTTGATATTTCAATTTCATCCACTATATTTGGAGGCAACATCTCACATGTGGATAGCACTTCCACTGACTTCTGAAGACTCTGAAAGACAATCTCATTCAGATAAATCTCTGCTCTTGAGATGAGGTTTTGCTCCCGGTATTCTTCTGTCATTTCCAGATACTCTGCTGCACAACGAAGCCGGGCAACATTGAATGTAGTAATCTCAAAATTCATCCCATAACAGAACTTCATGGCAAGTTCAAATGTTTGGTGACCCCCTGGAAAGTTGAGGAGCTCCAAGTTTGAAACATTGGAACCCTTGGCTTCAGCCACCATCTTCCGAATTTTCCCACTTAGAGTCACCAAGGGAAACTTCATGAACCAGCACACAAAGTAACGAAGTTAGTTTAAATATATTTTGAATTTAAATTAGTATTTCTGTAGAATCAAAGATATTGTCTGAATAGTATTGAGTTGACTGCTGCAGCTATTTTGCACTCAAAACAAGCCAAATAGAACTCATCAACTTTTCTCTTTGATATCATAAAGTAGGCATGACTTTTGGCAAATAGTGGTTGATTTTTAGTTGCTTGTTAGCATATTATGAATTTTGGACATTCTGTTCACTATATCCCAATTCATAGCAACTGGTAAGGAGACACCCAAATTAAACGCATGACAACTACAGTTTTGAATATAAAACTTACAACTCAATGACAAACAGAACAAGTCATGAAAGTATCAAGTGGTTTTCAACAACATCTCAAAAGAATTACCTTATGTAGCAGAAAAGATTCCCCATCAACGACAATTGTAATGTCACCAGCAACATCAGCAAAAATCCTGCAATAAAAAATAACAATATGGAATGACAACTGTTATAAAATCCAGAAATCCACAGCATCCTTTTCCACACCAAAGAAATGAGAGTTGAGAATAACAGCACACGTCAAGAAATAAGAATGTTGTCTTTAAGCATCTTTTCACCTTAAATTTTACGAAGAACTCAGATAATCTCTGTCTATCTCAAAAGACTCCAAAATATCCCCCCACAAAAACTGTGTTGGATATGCATAACCTTTTACCAGAAAATCCACACGAAGGACAAACCAAGGTATCAAATGTTTCAACAAATTCAACACCAGTAAGATAGAACTAGAATGAAATGAAGACTAGCAAAACAAGGACGTGAAGTTACATTTTCAATCCACCTTCAAAAGAAACATAGACAGACAAGTTTATTATTACACTCCCACAAGACATACATACACAGGCAAAGAGAGAAATAAGAAACAAAAGGTTGCTGAATTACCTAGTAGTGAATGAGTTGCAAAACTTGGGAGTAGCTGGAGAGCGTTTAGAAGAAGAGAGGGAGGTTTCAGAAACCATCTTTCTCTCTCTCTATCTCTCTATCTATGTATCTATCTATATCTGTTAGAAGAAAGAGTGAGGAGAGTCGAGAAAAGGCAACTCCTGCTGCTGCTGCTGCCTGATCTGTGTTTGTTTCAGGAACAGCAGCACAAACTGAGGCTTGTGTTGATGATTAAACTATCAAATGATGCGTACGGGAAGATTGCTGGTTCAGGAATATTTTGGAGTAAACACCCCAAAAGGCCCTCACCATAGTCTTCATTTATTCACAAGTGCCATCACATAAGCTTTTTCTTTTCGTTTTCATAACATGTGCTGCTGTGTGTAGTAGTAGCCAGCCTATGGTCTTCTTACCAGTGCTGAACCATCTTTTGCTTTTTGGCTGCTTTTGTTTCTGCCTTTTGCGTTACAATACTATTACAATACACTATACAAATACAGTGTTCAGACTTCATATTCATATGTAATTATCTAATCAAGTACCATTGTTGGCCTTCGACGTTGACACTTTACGTTACAAACTAAAAGACTGAGTCCACTGCTAAATTCTTGCACACACAAACAACAGGGCTGTGCCTGTGCCACTTGCTTTATCGGGTTTCGATTCTGAATTGAAATGACCAAAACCAGACGTTACAATTATATTTTTAATACTGCCCATTAATCACACAGTTACACTAAAGAAAATTCAAATTGTTTTACTCATAAAAACTGTTAATTAAAGCGTTTTGTATAGGAGTTACAATACAAATGAACTTCAAAATTCAAACACCAACTTCAAATTATTGTCATGATTTTTTCTCTTATATGTATGTGTATATACATGAATATGATATCATATGAATATGATATCATATGAATTGAAAAAGTAATGATAGTTAAAGTCATAAGTAAAAAACCAGCATATATATTTGGTTGGATTTACTTTTATGAATATTTTTAGTAGATAGATAAGAATGATGACTGAAAATTGGTCACACACTTTTATGCATGGCATTGTGAGTATCACCCTAATGTTACTTTTACCCTCATGATATCTTACACAAACCATGGAAGTATCCTTGCACAAGATAGGATAGGAATGCAGCTAAGGTTGAAAAGCAAAAGATGTGACACGTAGGGCAAGGGCACCATGGACATGCAGCAATCACGATGACAGTGGGGTTGATTTGGTGAAGGTTTTGGGGTCTATGTTGGAGAGTAGAAGGCAGAAGAAAGAGAGAAAGAGGTTGGCTTGGTTGTTTGCTTCAAAAGAAAAGAAAAAAAAGTGGTCTCAAGACATCTGACATGGAGTGTTGGTGGCATGGATCAATGTCACTGAGGTGACACGGAACTCAATAAAGATGCAATTATTAGAGACAGCACCACTACACATCTCTGCATTCTTATTTCTTTTCCCAATTCATTATATATTACTCATCACTCATCACACTGTTTTTCAATTGTTGTAGTAATAAATTATGCTTATTGGTTACTGCATCATGTCACAGGTATATTCCTTCCTTGTCTCGGGTATAATTAGATATTTGCACCCTTTTTCTTTTTTGGACCAAAGTTCTCCTTCATTTCTGCATAACCTTTTATAATTTAACCATTCATACTTTATGTAGCTTCATGACAAATATAATCATTTTCCAACAGACCAAATTGTTTTCCAGAAACACGAACCTTAAAGAAATGTTGTGGCGCGTCTTAAACCTTAACGGCTCAATTATCAGAAACTGTAACTATCTTAAAGTAATGTCAGTAAGATTAAGGTTAAGATTGTGTTTGTTTTAGTGTTAAAAATAAACACTTGTTTATGAATACTTTTTTTTTTTTTTTTTGTGAAATTGGC
>Ga0209700_101308_pt1 | contig 51100 bp, 22 predicted proteins | sample SiratroredBW_FD_187528 | JGI IMG/M metagenome (GOLD analysis project Ga0209700, IMG submission 187528) | Root nodule microbial communities of legume samples collected from California, USA - Siratro red BW (SPAdes) (version 2) | ecosystem: Host-associated > Plants > Roots > Nodule | place: USA...
AAAAAAAAAAAAAAAAAAAAAAAAAAAAAAAAAAAAAAAAAAAAAAAAAAAAAAAAAAAAAAAAAAAAAAAAAAAAAAAAAAAAAAAAAAAAGAAAAGCTCGAGAGTTTGATAAATAAATTAAAGATAAAAAATTTTCAAAAACTTAAAATTTTGATAATTTTAAATAAAAAATATTCATACATTACATATCTCTCTAGATTTAGATAGCCTTAAGTGAAGATCGAAAGCAATTTAAAATCAAAATAAATTTCAAACCAAAATAACAATTATATCCATTATGACCTTGGCTCTGAAACTAAGTAATGGGTGGAGCATTTATGATTAGACCATATTTATAAATGATAGTCAAGTTGCAACATTTTTTACTTAATAGTGTAACCATCAAAAAGCTCTACAATTCAATTATCACTTGTCTCATCCTACACCACCTACATTAAAATTAACGCCTCTTATAATTACAACATAAACAACATACAACCTAACACATAGGAATACATAATCTAATGTCATTGAGGGTGGCTCAAGGCCCAAGCAGGTAAAGTAACCGCTTTAGACCTCAAAGCTTTAAAGGCCTCAAAAAATTTTATGCTTTAGGCCTCAAGGTCACAAAGGCCTCAAAAAAATTTAATACTCACATATTATTATAAAATAAAAAATATTTAATTTTAAAATTATACTAACAAAATTTTAATTAAAAATTTAAATATTTTAACTGACTTTAAGTTTACACTATAAATATTATTTAATGACTTTAAATTTATATTGGTACTATAAATATTATTAAATGAATAATATTCTTAAAACTTTCTTCTAATAAAATAATATTTAAAAAACAAATTCAACAATCAAGGAATCTTTTGTATCCAAACTTTTTAATTTATCTCTCCAATTGATATCATCTCTTTATATGTCTTATCATTGTCTGACTCTTCAACTTTTCTCCTTCTTTCTTCACTTATCTCCTCCTATCTTCCTCTGTCTTTGTTCCTTCCATGGTATTATTTCAACTTGTTTTTAATTTTAAATTTTTTTTATTTTATATTTCATCATTCTATATTGTTTTACTTGGAGACTTTGAACAGTAGATTGATTGAGGAAGAGTTTGTGTTCACAGGCTCCTTTTGAGTGCATCAATGTTAGGTAAAAATAATATGAGATTGATCAATTGATCCTAATTTTTTTTATTTTTCGTTATTGTTTGATTAATCTTAAAATAATTTGTGCAGATTCAAGGAAGAGAATTTAGAGAAGTTACAAATTATATTTAAAGACATAAGACAGGATCGAGAAATAATATCATAATAGGAGACTTGAGACTCTACGATCAAATTTATTGTCTTGAAAATTAGGTTTTATCTTTTTAACTTAGACTTATTTTATATACTTATAAGTTATATTCAGTGTGATATATATTATAATTTTTAATTTTATATAAAAATATACAAATATGGCAACTAGAAAATTTGAATCAGGTTATTCAAAACTTCAAAAGAAAATTGAATTTTTTGTTGAATCACAAAAAAGAGCTATGGATAAATTTATAAAAATAAAAAAAATGAATTAGAAAATACAGGTGAGTCTTTTTGAATGAAGAACATAACAATATAAATTTAGGTGAAGATAACAATATAAATATAGGTGAAGACAATAATAAAGTAGTTAACCAAGATAATAATTTTGATTTTCAAACTCACGATAATAATTTTGATTCTCAAACTCATGATAGTAATTCTAATTCACAAACTCAGGATAACGATAATGAAATTGCAAGACAAAATTGTTATAATATTAAAAATATATACGATCCAAGTCAATGGGAGGATATTGATACAAAATTAAGAAACTTATTAGTAGAAAAAAGGTCTTATTAGGATAACTGATATAGATTTTCCAAAAGATAAATACTCAAGATACTTTTCTGTATCATATTATATCCAAAAATTGTCTAATGGAGAGAAACATGAAAGAAGATGACTCATTTAATCTAAAGATTTAGATAGAGTATTTTGGTTTTGTTGTAGATTGTTTAATGTTATTAGTTGTACTAGTAAACTAGGTAGTAGTTGTTTCAGCTGAAAGAAGTTTTTCAAAACTTAAACTAATAAAATCTTATTTAAGATCAATAATGTCTTAACAAAGATTAAACGGATTAACTTTATTGTCTATTAAAAAGGATTTTTTAAATAAAATTAATTATAATAATTTAATAGATAATTATGCATCACAAAAAGCTAAAAAAATAAATTTTAGATAAAATTATTATAATTTTAATTATTTTATTAATTTAAAAAAGGCCTCATTCTTTTATTCGCTTTAGGCCTCCTAAAGCCTTGAGCGGTCACTAATTGAGATACTCACATCAAAATATTTATGTAAATTAAGCTTTTAGCTCTTTAATATTTACTTCAATATGAAGTCATGAACGAATATGAAGTCATGAACGGTTAAACTCCTTGTTTAATTTAGATATTAATGAAGCTAATTCATGTAATTTATATTCTCATTTCCAATATTATTTGGTTATTTGGTTAATTGTTTTTATTTTTATTCTTAATGTTTGTTTCATCTAATCAACCAAATCAGGATTTTAATTATGGTTGAAAAACTCTTTTATAAATTAGAATCTAGGTAAAAGTTATGCCACAACCTATAACTGTGATAGGGATTAGAATTACCAAATTAGTTGTAAACAAAATCAGGATTTTAATTATGGTTGAAAAACTCTTCTATAAATTAGAATCTCGGTAAAAGTTATGCCCACAACCTATAAGTGTGAAAGAGGACAAGAACTACCAAATTAGTTAAGTCAATGTTGGTTGTTTAACCAACCTCACGAAGGAATCCAATTGATCTTCCTTTGGTAACACACGTACTTTCTCATCAGAAAATTCAGTTGAAATCAATTCCATAAATCATTGAGTTAACTACATAACTAATCGAGGGAGTTAGGTTGAAAAGACTAATGAGATTAATCTCTAATCACTTTTTTGTTATTCTCACTTGATTATCTTTATTGTTATTTTTAAATTTGAGTCGTTTGATTAATATTTTGTCTTTTATTTAAAAAAATTAAATTTTTATTTGGCTCTCTTTGTTCTTTTCTTATTGTGCCTTTATTTTTTTCTTATTCAGAGATCAGTATAATTAATTTTCTGCTGATCAAATAATTATACAGCAACAAACATCTGTAATATAGTTATTTAATATTTTATAGTGTACATACTTTTAATAATTTTTTCTGCAGGGTTTGGTATTTTTTTAAAAAATTTGCACATTTTTTAAATTATTTAATTATTTAACTTTTTAATTTGACAAAAACTGAATTAATTAATTTATTTATTAACTTTTATCTGATCTAAATTCATCTTTTCTTCTTAATTATAATTTTAATTACTCCAAAATAGTTTTATCCATAAAACAAATTTAAAATTTATATAAAAACATCGTATGGACATTTTTATTTGTCATTTGACATTTATATTACTTCAATAGATAATTTGGCGAAGCTTTTATAATTTATTATGCCATCTTAATGATCTTTAGTTATAAGCTAATTTTTTTAGCTTCCAATTAACAATCAACAATTTAGTCACCAACAAACTGTTAAAGTACTTTTACCACACATCAACAATTTAGTTAGATCATTCAGAAAAAATAGCCGTACAATTAATTAACTAATCATTTTGCAGCGTTAGCACAATATCAATCACGTATTAAAATATATAAACAAAATGGTAAGAAGAAAAAAATTGAGAATAATTTGTGTTTTGACCCTTACCTGGCAGAATGAAATTCATAACTTTATTGTATAAAGCTAGTGAAGTTGTACCTTAATTTGGGTGAGACCCAAAAGGACTTGAACTGAAAATCTTGATTTGTAAGACGCCTAAAAGGAAAGATATTGTTATCTAATAGAATATACAGTCATTACACTAAAGTCGGAAAATTTTGAACCTTTTTAAAGGATGCAGTGATGCATAGGTAGCTAGTGTACTCCATTCCTTCTGCAAAAGTTTGGTTACTTTGGTGCCTTATGGAATAATTCCCTCAATAATCCTTGCACAACACAACAGGTGTATGGCACTTCTAGGTAACCACGCATCTTTCCCTGTCCTCTTGAGAATGAAAAGAACAGATTCGGATATATACGTAGAGAAATCATTTACTATACTCGATCAATTATATACTCAGGTTAAGCACCAAGGCTTTCTGTTCTGTGAACATTTTTTCATTTCAGACTCAGCTCTCCTTACATTCTCAATAACGAGTTGAATTTTTGAGGACAATTCCTCTGTCTCCTCCTCAATATTGTTTATGAAGCTGAGCAGTTTTTCTCGATAGGCAGCACATAGTTGATCTTGGCGTTCCAACTCCATTGTAAGTTCTGAAATTTTCTTATCTTTATCACCCTACAAGCACAGGAAAAGTATATATATTTTGAAATAGTGGTGATCCAAATATCTAGTAGCACTGGAATAGGACAAAGAAGATAAAATAAAATAAAAACAAACCTAACAAAACAAAACTAAGAAAGCCACAAAATGTTGTGTTCATATGTTCTGCACCCAAATACAGGAGATGTTTCAGAATTATATGTACTTAGCATCTAATGTATTGCAATAAAACACCAAATGTCACCTATAACTCCATAACTACATCCATTACTTCGCAATAGAATTATTCAATCCTCGGCATTTTAAAATGGAGAGAGCAACAGTTTAGCTTTGTGAACTTATTTGACCATTTACCTTCCATTATTATTCTGTTCACTAGATAGATGAGCAATCTCTGCCTCCTTGCACATGTAACTCCAAGAATAAATATGAACATTAACAACACATGCAAAGAACACGGTCTTTCAACTAAATAAAACAACAGGAACAAGGCCTCTCTAAATTATCTTATAGCTCACATGGTACTGGCAGCCTAGCTTCAACTGAGAACAGTTGGTTGTCCCTAGCCATTTGTTAGAACCAACTCAGATTAGGGTAAGAACTCAAGAAAGGATTGAAGACAAATCTTTTATTGCTAAACGTAGCCAATGTGAAGAAAAAATTACACTTCGGAGGTATACTCAGAGTACCTCAATATCCAAAGTACATGTCCAATAAATCCCAACTCCCTCTCTCCTCATTCATACTACTTATTCTATTAGGTAGCCAGCCACTCCTGTACAAACAGTTATTCATTTATTAGTCACATCAGCATCATTTTCCCCTTTTACCATTTTCGTATACGTCCCGAAATACAACCTTTTAATAATTGATCTGCTATTATCATCTTGCTCAAGTCTGATACTTTTTATTTTCCCAAATAAACAACAAAAAAATAACCTAAAAATCAAACACCAAAATGTAAAGAGGAAGCATACAGATGTAGACATAAACTTTTCATTATCTGTCGTCCAAGATATCTACAAGAAAAATCCAATAAATATGATAGATAACAGACAGCTGTTACAAGTTGTCGTGTTTTATATATAGCATAGGTAGGTAGTATTAGTGTTCAGTCCAGACAATTAAAGCCGCGCAAGATCATAATTTACCCATCACCAAGTAATGGAATACTAATTCCAGTAAAACTTCATGGCGAATGAAGTTACACTCAGCAAACTGAATTTTTAGAGAGGAGAGGAAACAATACTCAAAAGTATGATCTGGAGAACGGAAAGAAAACAATACTATAGAAGAGTGGGAAGGTAAGATAGCACTGTAGTTCGGGAACATCAACCTCATTGCTCATGAACATTTCCAAGGAATCAATTGGTAACAATCAAGAACCAATGCAACATAGATTAAATGTCCAATAACTGGGGCAAGGAGGCTCTGACCATATCAAGAACCAATCCAACTTTAAATTGTTGGGTGGAAGTACATAATTGGCATGATTTCCATTACAGATCAATAACAAGCCTAGGAACTGAACATGAGTCTATGCACGTATCGGACACTGACACACATACGACAAATATCGGTGAAGTTTCCAATTCAAAAGACAAATTTTCTAAAAGCTTATTAGCTTATTATGAAGATAAGAAACAAATCCTATATATAATAAAAAATATTTAGATTATGTATGTTTCTTTTCACTTTTAGATTTTAGATAAATAAATTAGATTACTTTTTTGTTATATTTGGCTAACCTTGTTATGAAATGATTTTTTTAATACATAAATCTTGATTGTCAATTTACATAATTCATATTGATGTAATATATAGATTTGTGTCCCCGTGTCTTATATTTTGGAGATTTCATGTGTCTGTGTCGTATCCATCTCTGTAAAAAACTTGGTATGAAACAACAATTGTTATTGAAACATAATCTCCTTTTCAAGTGCACAAACTATATTAGATTTGGAAGAAAGGCTACTGTCATGATATAATTTGATTACAACCAACAAGCCTTCTCCCCTTAGGTGGGGTCAGCCATATGATTATTAGATGAAATAATGCATAATGCTCAGCCAATCGTGTTTGTAGACAAATCAGTAACCCTTAATGGTTTCACCTATAGTTTCTGACAGTCTCCCTTCTACCTCTAGTGATAAAGACTACCTCTCTATCTAGCATCTGCTCTACTTTCCTTATCAGTGCTTCTACATGTCTTCTTCACACATGCCCAAACCACTTAAGACAACATTCTACTATTTCTTCTATAATAGATGCTACCTGCTCTTTCTCTACCATCTTCATTCCTAATCCTATTAAAAAGAAAAAAATTGACTAAATATTCCCTAAATCTGACTATCAATAAAATTTCATAAATATTCCCCACCAACATAATATAAAATCAGAGGTAGTTATGAAAAAAAGGCACCAGGAAAAGTAGTCCTGATAAATGTCATCATTTTTCATCTCATTTATAGAATTTAGCAATCCTGCAAAACACTTGTGACTCCATTTATGCAAAATCCAAATAAACAGTCTTACAAACTAGTGAATACCGATGTCGCAGATTATGACAGATACAAACAAAATATAGATATGACTATATTCAGCAATTAATGTTATCAGCAGTTGTCTTACTTGCACAATTCACAGACTCACCAGTAAACCATATCCCAAAAGGTAAAATAAAAAAGAAAAGAATATTACCACTTACCTGTATGAAATAAGTTGTTACCTAATGCACAATGAATAATACAGCATATAAACAAGCAGAAAGCTTACCACTGTGCCAAACCCATTAGCCGTAGCAATTAGAGGATGGTTGTGATCCTTTATAAATCTGGTGACAACCCATTTCCCAGATTTTTCTAACTTTACCAAGATAGTTGCCTTGCAACCTTCACGGGCACTAGGTCTTGGCTTTTTCTCTGGTCCCAATGCTCCCTTGGTATTTGGTGAGAACCCTTGTTTGTTACATCCAAGTCGGCGAGCAAGAGTCCTCCCATCAATTCCAGAACGTCTCCTTTGCATCATGCGTACAACAAATCCTACCCGTCTGGCATAATCAATATAAAATTTCCGAGCAGCTACTTCGGAATCAAATTCCATGCCCACATATGGTTCTTGAATTTCAACTCCTTCATATATACTAGTACTCTCTTCTAGACAGCTACACTCAGCTTCATTTGCCTTGTCCGAATCCACCACCACAAAATCCATAAAAGTCTGCCCATTGTGTCGTTAAGATAAACAATTTCAAATATTCATAGTACAAAATATATAAAATTCAGTGCTTTTGAGTTAGCAGATGCATTATCAATTCCCCCAAAAGCGTGTCCAACAAGTTCATAGAAAATAAAAATAGAGAATAAGCCTCAGCATGGACATATTTCCTGTTTATTTAGTTTAGAAAAAGATATAACTGAAGAATCTCCAGGCTTTTGAGAAAACTACTTTAGGCTTGACCAGAGTGACAGTTGCTTTAAAGGATCAAGGCAAATGAGAAAGGGAAGGGAGAAAGTGAGGAACAGTAAAATGAATTACATTTTAAGGAAATTGAGTCAATTTCATATATAATGTAATTTTATAAAATTAAACTATTTATTATGTAATTATTTCTAATATATCATAATTGGTGATATTTTCATAGCTATGAACTCGTTTGGAAAAAATTCATTGAGGTGGGATAATCAACTTCACAGGTCTTAGCCTGCAGATGCCTATTACCTTAACCCCTACTTGCACTCTGAACATAATTTTAGATATAATGATCCTGCAGTGAAAGAGCAGTTGTATTGTATATATACATGAGAAGATTGTTTAAGGATGCTGTAGGAAGGAAACAAATTAATTTGCAACTTATTGGCTTTCATTATGCTAGAGGAATGGAAAATGCAAAGGATTATAGGAAAGATATGTTTCCTGGAGAATGGTATAAGATGTTTGAAGATGGAACTCTAAAGTTGAAGAAGTTTGTCATTCAAGTCTTAGCTTTGTAGCTCTTCCGGGTATAAGCTTAACTGGAGCTCATGCGAAATGGTAATTCAAATTTATCAAATTATTTGTGGCTTTTAATTTTCTCTAGTTGGTACATATAGTTATTAGAATTTTATATTTAATTATAGGCTTATACAAAAAGAAGGCACTGTTTGCAATAGAAAAATATGAATGACTTGGTTTATGTGATGAATAACTCGAAGCTAAAAAATAAACAGATTAGAAAAAAATGTTATTTTGAGTCTTGAATGAATAAATAAAGAGGGAGATAATGTTGGGGTTGAGCAACTTCAAGGAAAGCTTATAGTGGAAATGCTGACTTAACTAGACCAAGTGCAATGGATCCAACTATAGAAGCGATTTATCTTATAAATATAGGTTTTTGATACCAATGTTGATGACGCACACTTTTCAACAGAGAAAGAGACTAACATGATGAAAATGATAATGATATAAAAAATGACATCATTACATCATTAGAGGAGTGGAGACAAAAGCTTGAAGACATTTCTCCATTTTCAGTTATTTAACTGTTATTACCTTAAGAACTTATGTTTCGTAATTGTATGATATTTTGTGTAGTTTGAACTTATATAGTAGCCATGCATTACTAAACTTGATTATTTTAGAATTATAAGAGTATTTTCTACTATTTTGATTAATTATGGATTGAAATGATGAATTGGTACAATACTATATCTACTTTTTTGCATGACAGAGTCTCACCAGTCTGTGTAAGGTCCACAACTCGAGTCTACAAACTCACCACATGTCTCCACAGACTTCAAGTCTGATAACAGTGTTTGAAACAATTAAATCCATAATTGATTTTGGATACATATGTCCAGAAAAATAGCAAAACATTCTCCAAGTCTTTAGTCAATATGACAAAAAATGTTACTACTTTAGATTCATACTAGCCAAACTATGGGAGATCAAACTTGGAGATCTAATTAGGAACAGTTTTAATACTTTATATGCGTGTGGATTTATCCGATTCAAAATCCTTGATTCAGTATCTTGCTCTTTCTTAAAAGTGACTAAATGAAAAGGAACGAGATCACTCTTTGTCTGCAACTTCATGGAGTTGACATTGAAATGATACAGGTAGCGATAAGGTGGATGAATTAGAATTGTTCAGAGTATATTTGTGTCAAGTTTCTTTTGGAAAACATATGACAGTTATCCTGGGAAACATCATTTTGCAGATCATCACTTAAATGAAGAAAGTTCAGAAAACAGTATCCACATCTGCATTTATGCAGGTCATGGCAGAAAGTTTGACCTGACCCAAAATTTGTAATGCATTTATGTATTTAAATCTGTACTGGACAGAAAAAAAGGAGAGCTCGTTGCAGTCCTGTACTTAGTGATAAGTCCCATAAGAATAGCAATGGAATAAAAAAAAAAAAAATTGATGTAGAGGAGAGATTTTAATGTATATTTTTTAGCGAAGAATAAATTTCATTCAAACAAAGAAAACACAAAAGGGAATTAGAAGATAAAGGATCTTCCAATCCCTCTCGATATCTATTGTAAAATTCAACTAGAAAAGGAGATTACCAAAACCCTAAACATCAACCTCATACAATAACCAAGCCCAACTTAACCATTAAATTGCTTAGTTTAGCTCTGCTAAAAACTAAACTATTCAATTTTATTTCACTTCCTAGACTTATTGACACCAATTACCAAATTCACAAACCCTATAGTCATTTTGTTCAAGTATGGAACTTAGCATCTAAAGCCCGCTACACTCACACGCCATAATCTTCCACACTAACACTCTGCCTCTATTAGAAGACTATCACAATCTCATGTTCTTTAACCCAATTCTAAAATCTCAAGAGACCATGAGAAAAATCAATTTGACCAAGAAAACTTATAAAACTCTCTGTCACTCTCTCACACAAGCATAAACATACATACATATATAAAGGTTTGCCCATAGAGAGACAGTAGTTTCCGAAGTGTAGAAGGTGCACAAAAAATCTGAACAAGTACTTGTTTGGGTGAGAAAAACTTCTCTGGGAAGAAAACAAAAACAAAAAAGCAAGCATGGTTTAACTTACAGTGAAACAGCTGAGGGGTGATCTTTTCACCGTGTCACGTTTTGTCGATTATATGGGAGTTCAGTAAGAAATTGAAGAAATCGGAGTAATACGAAGGATCTTATGTGCTGTATTGTGTGTTTGTGTGCAAGGTGGATGAATGAGACGAGGTTTTGGGTACTCTCTTTTACTGTTTTCACGAGTAACCCTCGTCATGCCGGGTTGGTAAAGGTGGTCCACTCTGAGTTTCGCACCACCCTTTCCACCCAAATTTGGCTTTTAACAGTTATATTTAAATAAAAATAAATAAAATTATTAAAAATTAGCAGAGCTGGTTTAATTGTTTTTACTTTTAAAAATTAATTTATACTTTTTATATTTTGAATTTGGTTTAGTTCAGTTTTTTCCTTGTTTTAAATCGACTTGCTAATAATTTAAAGTTAATATTCAATATTATATTTAAAACATTTTCAATAAGAGTTATCTATGAATAAAAATATTATTTTAATACGAGAATATATAGACTGTATAAAATTGGAAAGCAAAAGTAATTAAGAAATATAGAGATGTTTTTACGAAGTTACAAGTCCAATTTAGAGGTTATGGAAGCAATTGATCCCACAAGTCCAACTTAGAGGTTATGGGAGCAATTGATCCCACAAGATTTTTTTGATAGACATATTTAGTTGTGTGAACTATTATTACTTACTATTACTTGTGTAATTTACTTTTAACATCACATATTCCTCAATTATTAGTCTTTATATGACTTCAAGGTTTGTAACCTATAACATGAATACTTGTAACTCTTGAACTTTGGTAACTATAAACAAGATTTTTCTTTTAGTGAAAATACACAAATTTTATTCTAAGAAAAGAAATTACATAAGAAAAAAAAATCATTTTACATTGTTCCTAAATTCCTTTTATTTTATTAGTTTCATATATAATGTTATTATTAACTAAATACTCTAATTTGTTGTGATACATATGAAAAAAAAAAGTCAAATATTGTAAAATTTGAACTTGTAGCACTTGATAACGTGGAAAATAATTTATATTTGGGATAGTAGAGGCTGAAATATATTTAGATGTAATGGATTTTAGTTGGAAAATGAAATAAAACATCTAATTGAGATAAGATTAAAACTATCATTTTCTTTCTTCATGGCTATCATCTTTATGAAAACTTAAAAGTAGAATATTTTATACTAAAAGATTCTATTGTCGTATGAAACAATTAAAAGAAAGATATGAACATAAAAAAAATTATAATTCTTTCAAAAGCTCAGTATCCAAGATTTTAAATTAGTGAGTGAATATAATTCTACAATGTTTTAAATTGGTTTAGAATTGATAATGTCTAAAGAAAAAATTATTGATAATGATATGTTAGAGAAAATATTCTCCATTTTTCATGGGACTCATTCGGAAAAGAGAAAATTAAATCTAGATAAGGAATTTGAATAAAGTTAAAAATTATTGAGTTAGAAAATCTTCTCAAATCGTCCAAGTAGATGTTTAAAGGGATTGTCTAATAGTTTTATAAAAAAGTATGAAAATAAGGAATAACACAAAAAAAATGGTTGAGATGTGTTTTTGAACAATTTCGCACTTTTTCAATGATATTGCTTGGGTGAGTCCCATTAGATGATATGGGTATAAATATACAAAAAATAGTTTGAAGATTTTTGAAAGATTGACTTTGAATATTTTTTTTTTCTTCCTACCTTAGTTAGTTAGACTATACAAAATGCAATTGTTAAAGATCAAGGAAAGAAAATATATTCAGTATTCTTAAACTAGATAGTCTAATCATACAAATTATGTTTAATTCTTGAACAGTCAATCAAGGTCTAGTAAGCAATCTACTGTTGTCGGGTATAAATAAGTACTATTTAATCAAGTCACTTTTGAATGACACAAACTATTAGCCACTTTTGGTCAATACTAAGTAATGATATTCCTAACTTCCATTGCATAGTAACTTCTTCCATAGATTGATGTAGACTTGAACATTGTATGATTGGAGGCAACGGAAGAATGTTGGTATTTGATGTGCTTGGACATGTAAAAATGGAAGATGAAGTGAATTGAGTGTATTATTTGAATCTGTCTCTCAATTCTGATGATGAATTCTCATATTAATTTAGCTTGTGTATGTGTAATATTGGATTTTTTTAAATTGAATTGGGGGGTGAGGATGAGTATGTATATATTTTTCCCAATCCCATATATGCCCCAATTTTAAATTAGTAATACTTCCTTAGTTCATTAGATTACTTAAAAAAATTACTTTCACTGTTCTCTTATGCCCTTTGTTTCATTTCATTTAAAGAACTTTCAAAAAAATTCATTATCCCTCTCAATTATTTAACTCATTCAATATCTACCAAGTTCACCAAGATTCCAAGGATATTTTTCTTCTCATCATAACTTCAATTACACTTTTTTTTTCCTTTGTTCAATTTTATTCAAATGATTTATTGCATTTCAGGAAAAGCAAACCTCAATTTTATCAAATTAAATCATTTTTAAGACACACATTTGATTATTTATGCTTATTTTTATTTGCTATTTATTTTTTGTCATGTGAAGATATCTCATTATTAACTTGAAGTGTTTAGTCATGTGAACCTTTATTTTATTAGGTAACTTAAAAAAAACTTATCTCCTGTTTTCTCTTTGATTGTTGGTTTCATTTCATTTGAAAAACTTTCATTACATAATTTTTCATTCTCTCTTTCAATAAATCAACTCATTCCATATTCACCAAGTTCACTTAAATCATTAAGGTATTTTCCCTCTCAACATTTACAACATAATAAATGTTATAAAAAATCAATACATGTGATTGTTTACTCTTTTATATAACGTTGACATTTGTGTAGTTGTTATTTGATACTCTATTTAAATATTTATGTAATTATAAATTTTTCTTGAAATTTGACACTGAAGAAAATAAAATGTATGCTTTTTACATTGAATATTTGATAGTATGATGTTTTTGTCAGTATTGTTGTTGACTTTGTATTTGATGAAGCCAACCCAAGCTATGAATGAAGGAGACTTGAAGATATCTTAGCCTTAGTGTGTGAGATGTGATCTAAGCCATGTGCATACATCCTATATCATAGAGCTATAAAAACCCTTAATGATATGATTTCAAAATATAAAACTGGAAGTGAATTAAACTTTGTTTGATAAAACTGTTTCATTAAAGTTTTCAACAAATTATTTTCCAAATACAATCAGCTAAAAGTCATGTTAGCATAAATCAATCAATTTTAATCTTCTTTAGTCGATTATTTTTATAATAGAGTGACTGATTTTAAATTATTTTGGAAACTTATACAACTGCTTTCAAAAATTGTATTTTAAGATAGAAGAGAACAAAGAAAAACAATAATACAAAGAGATAACATTTTGAAACAACAAGAATAGTGAACAATAGTTGATTCTGAAAGGTTTTTTTATTCAAGAAGAACAAGGAAAATGTTTCTTGAAACTCATCCTTGATTGAAGATAGTATTGTACTAGTTTAACATCATAGGGAAGTCACTGCAATCAAATTTCTTTTCCTAATTTTCATTTTGTAATTGCAGTGCTTGGTTTGTTTTCAATTTTACATTGTATAAAGGAGTTTTGTAACTACAAGTGTATAGGGTTTATTCTTGTAGAGGTGTAGTAGAGTTCTGCACTGTGTTTGTGTATTCTTGTAGGGTGCAAGATTATGTTCTTGGTGTATTGATTGAACAATTGTGATGCAAAGAGACTAGATGTAGCTCTCGAGAAAGAGTTGACCAGTATAAATAAATCTTGGTGTTCTTGCTCTCTCTTTACCTATGTCTTAATTCGTATTTTGTATCTGCATAATTTTTCTACTAATAGTCATTTTTTTTGGCAAATAACAATCGGATGACATGTTCATCCGATTGTCATTTTTTTCCAAATGTGACCCGGATAGGGGTGCCATACGGTTGTCAATTCTAAAATAAAATGAGAACCGAATGAAACCTTTCTGGTTGTCAAACTCCCCAATCGGCCACTATTCGTCATCGACAACCACCCAATCAACAAATTAACTACTCTAATCAATAATATCACTCACAAATTGCTAATAAACATCAATAATTGCTTACTTAGGACTTGTTTGAAGCTTTAATTTAAGATTTGGACGGCGCCAACAATAGTGGTGAATGACGGATGAAAGTTATGGAAATGAAGGAGATAGAGGGCTATACTCACTTTTCCGATTTTAAAGTAAGGGTATATGCATAATTTCATATTCACTATGAAGGTGAAGGAAGAGGGTATGGAGGTGGAGGAAGAATTTGTCCGCTAACATCTATGTACAAGCCTCTCTTAGATAATCCTACATTAAGACCAAATACCTTAATTTATTCTTAATTTATTGCTTAAATACAAACCCAAATAACTCAAATTACTTAGCCTAATTACAAAGCTTCTTATTCTTAATCTATATATTTTATGTTGCATTATAGATGATCATCCATTATGATACTAACTTGGATAAAGTCATCAAATAAATATAGAGTCTTCTTGTATTTTTCTCTATCATAACTCTATTTATTGGTCTCTTAGATGTCCATCATACATACATAATTCTAAATGAAATAAAAATTTAATTTTTATAATCACTTGTAAAAAGTAATTAAATTATTATTATATTTTATTTTAACAAGTCAAAATATTTATCATAATTTTACGGATAAAATTCTAAAAGGATCATTTTAAAAATAAAATTATAAAGTACAATTTAAGAGTAAAATTGTTAAAAAATATGTAAGAAGCATATATGATTAATGGTTATAAATCTAAACGATCGTATAATTAATTTTTATGTTACTTTTTAAATTAGACCATTTTATATTTTAATAAATAAAAAACCTTTTATTGAATAAAATAAGTAATTAAATACTTTTTCTGTCCTATAAAATAACTACATAATTATTTTACTTGAAAGTAATTTATATATATTCTTTTAATTTTATAATATTATTTTTATAAAGTTACATATTTTGAAGACTGTATTATTTTAAAATAATAGAAATCGGGGGACACATGCGTTTCTCTCGCACGTCTTTTAGGTACTTATGGGTAAATATGATAAATTGAAAACTAGTTAATTTGATGTGTTTGCTTTAAACGCGGTCTCGTGTCTTTTTCAACATTCCTTGCACAATATACTTTCCTTCTCAAAGCACCCCAAAAGCAAAGCAAAAAGAAGCTAAGAAGCGAACCAGCCACTGAAAACCAAAGCATCTCCCTCTCCGATAAGCAAACAATTGCCGTTAACCCTAAAACCAAGCCACCCGCATTGATTCCCAATGGACGAGTATATCTCTTTTCTCTCTCTCCACACCCATTTTACTCATTATTTTCAAATCGCTTCGATTTGTAATGTAAAAATGTAATCTTTTTTGTTTGTTTTTGTTTCCTTGGATTTGATTGACGCAGATCAGAGCAGTACCCGAAGGAGTATTACCCGAACGATGGAATGACCAGAAGGGTGTCTTCCTCTTCCTCCTCCTCCACCACCAGCGTCCACGTCACGGCCTTGGACGGCTTGGTCAACGTGAACTCCCTCTTCACGATCGCCGTCTTTGTGGGGCTCTCCCTCACCACGCCGGGGCAGCGCAGCCTCGAGAGCCGCTCGGCGTGCGACGCCGGCACCGACATAGCCAAGAAGCTCCTGGTCTTCGAAGTGGTGTCGTTTAGCTTCTTCCTTTGCTCCTCGCTGGTGGCGCAGGGGCTCAAGCTGGCGCTCAACTTGCTCAACAGCAAGGACACCGACGAGGCCTTTCGGGCCCACATCAACCTGAAGGCCCTGAGGCTGGGCATGCTGGGCTCCGCCATTGGGTCCGTCATGGGCTGCCTCTTCTTGGTGTTGTCCATGGTCAACGTCATCCAGATCCGCCTCGGTGTGCTCTCCTGCGGAAGCAAGTCCGCCGTGCACGCCGTCACCGCCATGGTCGTCTTGGTCTCTTCCGCTCTCGTGCTTTATATCTCCACTGCTATCTATGCCTTCACCCACTGAAACCGTAAAAAGGATAAATTTGTCATTTTGTGTTTCATATGAAATGGTTCCTTCTGTGGTTGCTTGAATCGGCGATGAGGTGAGCAAGTCGGGACTGGAGAGAAATATTTTAGTATGTTTTCTCTCTTTACTAGTTTTTAAAACAAAAGGAAGAAAGAAATATTTGTTGACAATTTATTTTGACTGCCTTTTGTTTAGTTATTGGTGTTGTTAGGAATTTATTTCAATGGGGACTCAAACGAGAAGCGGTTGGATTATAGTTTGGTTGGCTAATGTATGATTTGGTTAGGTTGCATTTTATAGGTTTAGGATAAAGTTGGCAAACTTAATTTTGGAATAGTTTTCATTTTGCAAACCTGAGGATGTTGAAGGATCTTGGTTTTGCATTTATGGGAACTTGCTTTAATGTAAAATATAAGTGTGTGTATTTTTAGTTTTGAAAATAACTAAATAGGTTATGAAACTTTACTTTTCCACTGAGTATGTGCATTTCAAATAGAACATGTTTGAAATCTATTCTAATGTGGTCTGGTTTGGTTTAGACCATGGGCTTGTTCAAATTAGTGAAGGTGGAAAGAGAAAGTTTTCAAGTCAATGGCGTAATTGGTGGGGGTATGATTTTCTTGTGGATGATGCAAGAGGAAAATTTGATGATCTTGTTTACGGATGGAACTTATTTTGACTTAATTGAACTTCTGGTGTAATCTGTGGTTACAGGATTTTGTAAAAGCTTTGCACTGGTTAGAAGATTGCTGTTGTTGGTTATGTCACCTATTGAATCATGTTTCTTTCTGTGATTAGAGATCTGGTTCTGTTTTTCTGTTAATTAACATGATAAATGGCTTAATGGCAGAGAATCAAAGGGTGTGGATTAATTTTATAAAATGAACAATATTTTCCCTCGGTGCTCTGAGTAGTGTTCTGCTTGCGTGTAGTCAACCTTAATGTTGTTGTATTATGATTGAAATGGATTAGATTAATGCTCAAATGCTGAGGTGATGATCTCTAAATTAAGTTAATTCACACATTCGTGTAAGAGCATTCAACTATGTCTTAGTTTTTACGTCTTGGTGAAAGGGTTGACTACATGGGAAGTTTAAATTTTGTACCGCGGTTGGTGAAAGGGTTTTCTTGAGGAAGCCACAAGATAGAAAGTTGATAATAATCCTTAATGGGGCTTTGACTGAATTGAGGATCTGGTCCGAACTGCAGCTGTGGACTTATGTTACACTTCAGAACATTACTTTTGCGTGCGATCAAAGCTTTAGTTCAGGTTTTTCAATTCATTTACTTTTAATAGACGGTGACCGAGAAACTAGACTTCGATTGACGTGAATTCTTCATTATTAGAAAATTGGTGGGTAGAAAGAATTAGCAAACTTGGTTGCTGCTACTTTCTGGCATCTTTTTCATCGTATCATTGCTTGGCTGATATGAAGGGCATGTGATTGTATGTTGGTTCGATATTAAAGAAATTTAGTTTGGTTGCATTTCCGTCCACGTCATTCTAAAGAGTACTACATTTTTTTTTTGGAAAATATCGGTTTGACAACCACACGTGGTTGCCAACCTTTTGCCAACTGTGTATGTGACAAATTTTCTTAAGTGGCTGAGGGGCATTATAGGTATTTGGTCAGGAGGGGCATGAATGGTATTTCGAAGTATTTTTCCGATTGAAAATGAGGCTTTGTTTGGCGGGTTCATTTGTGATATGCAGAGTATTTGGAGAAAACGTTTGAACTGCGTGACAGATGATGAGAGGGGTGGACAACTACTTCAACGACAAATATCTTTCGTTCGGTGTTTGTGGGTTTAGGGCAAAACGGTGAAGAGAGAGAGAACTTTCAACGGTGACGGGTTGACGAAATGTGCAGAGTGTTTGGCAAAAACATATGAACTGCTTAAGATGAACGGTGAGAGAGGTGGACGGCGACTTCGACGATAAATAGCTTTTGTTGGGTGTTTGTGGATTTAAGGCAAAATAGTAAAGAGAGGGAGAACTTCCAATGGTGACGGGTTGACAAAAAATAGAGAAGAGCTAAACTCACCAGGAGGAGGTAAGAACCGTTACATTATATTTCCATGTGATTGGTTTGTTTTTGTGTTGAATTTTGGTTTTCATTTATGGGTTTTGAAGTATGTGTTGTTTAGGTTTAGTGTTGTTGGATAGCTTTGAGTCTTCGTTTTCATTGTTGATTTCAGAATACAAATCTGACATTGTAATTTTATTTTCCAGTGAATAAATGTCAAGTGACGAAAGTTCTTCATATGGAGGGTAGTTATGTGTGCGACACTTTTGTTACCCTTGACCTCCACACGTGAAATATTTACATTTTTCCATTATGGGAGTGAACACAACTGTGACATTGCTTGATCCTAAAATCTCCCACCACTGCCATAACTAAGGAATGGACAGTCCTGAAAAGCCATTACTAACACTAGACATTCTAAGTGTTTAACTGTATGAAGTTAAGTGTTTAACTTGGAATTACTTTTTGACCACACATTGAAGCCACCAATTAAGTGGACCCCTGACCTCCACATATGAAATATTTACATCTTTCCATTGTGGGAATGAACACAATTGTGACATTGCTTGATCCTAAAACTCCTTACTACTGTCATAACTAAGCAATGGACAATACTGAAAAGTCATTACCAGCATTGGAGATTCTAAGTGTTTAATTGTATGCAGTTAAGTGTTTAACTTGGAATTACTTTCTGACCACTCATCGAAGCCACCAATTAAGTGGACCCCTAACCTCCACACGTGAAGTATTTACATTTTTCCATTGTGGGAGTGAGTACAACTTTGACATTGCTTTATTCTAAAATCCCCTACCACTGCCATAACTAAGGAATGGACAGTCCTGAAAAGTCATTGCCAGCATTGGACATTCTAAGTGTTTAACCGTATGTAATTAATTGTTTAACTTGGAATTACTTTCTGACCACACATCAAAGCCACCAATTAAGTGGACCCCTAACCTCCACATGTGAAATATTTACATCTTTCCATTGTGGGAGTGAACACAACTGTGACATTGCTTGATCCTAAAACCCCTTACCACTGTCATAACTAAGCAATGGACAGTACTGAAATGTCGTTGCCAACACTGGAGATTCTAAGTGTTTAACCGTATATAGTTAAGTGTTTAAGTGGGAATACTTTCTGAACACATCTCGAACCCACCAATTTAGTGCACCCATGACCTTCAAACCTTAAATCTTTATGTGTTTTCCATTGTGAGACTGAATAGAGGTGTGTCGTTGGTTTATCCTAAAACCCCACAACCACTGTCATAATTAACAGAATGGACAATCCTGAAAAGTCATTGCCACCACTACACATTCTAAGTGTTTAACCGTATGAAATTAAGTGTTTAACTTGACATTACTTTCTAACCACACATCGAAGCCACCAATTAAGTGGACCCATGACCTCCACACCGCAAATCTCTACATGTTTCCATTGTGGGAGTGAACACAGCTGTGACATTGCTTGATCCTAAAACCCCCTACCACTGCCATAATTAAGTAATGGACAGTCTTGAAAAATCATTGCCAACACTAGACATTCTAAGTGTTTAACCGTATGCAGTTAAGTGTTTAACTTGGAATTGCTTTCTGACCTCGAAGTCACCAATTGAGTGGACCCCTGATCTCCACACGTGAAATATTTACATTTTTTCATTGTCGGAGTGAACACAGGTGTGACATTGGAAGATACTAAAACCCCCTACCACTGGCATAATTAAGCATTGTGCAGTCCTAAAATGCCATTACCAGCATTGGACATTCTAAGTGTTTAAACCTATGTAATTAAGTGTTTAACTTGGCCATACTTTATGACCAAACATCGCAGCATATCATGTAATGCACATGTCCATGACTGTCACCAATGATGTAAGAGAACAGTTTACCAACAATTTGTGGAAACATTTAAAATTTCATTGAAAATATGAATTGAGTAATTACAAACAATAATTGTACACAACGTTAAAGATTGAATACTCTAAACAACTTCTATTTATATTTACAAAGTTAACTTCATAAATGTCTATACAATGTACAAACATCTTCATAAATCCACTACAGTCAGCAAGTCCAGAGTCATATAAGCTTAAAATCCTCCAACACTTTTTGTCGACGAATATTGTTATCGTGAAGAATCCATTTACAAACAAAATCTTGTTGATATGTTTGAAGTTCTTTCTGCAAAAAAAATACAAAACCAAATATACATTAAATAAAATAATTAAAAATCAAACTCCAAACAAACAACACATGTAAACTTCAAAAATTACGATGTAAGAGTTATATGCGACGGAGATGTAGACAGAGACGGCAAGGGCGAGTGCCACCAACGAGGAAGAGAAAGATGAAGGAGTGAGATCGTACAGGTGATTGCGGCGCTCACCTGACCAAATCATAACTTCCCACATTTCACACCATGGGATTGAAAATAAGTGTCTTTGGGTGTCCATGGACCATGTAGGAATGACAACAACCAAGGCAGACCAATCCTAACTCATGATCCACCCTTGCACAAATAAGTGTCTAATCGTGTGTTTCTAAGTGCCTAACTCAGGTGAACTTTCTGAACACTCAATGCAATGACCAAATTAGTGGCTCCCTCACCTTCATAAGTCATAACCTACCACATTTCGCACCATGGGATTGAAAATAAGTGTGTCTGGGTCACCATAGACCATGTAGGAATGACAACAATCAAGGTAGACCAATCGTGACCCATGATCTACCCCTGCACAAATAAGTGTCTAACCATGTGTTTCTAAGTGTGTAACTCAGTTCAACTTTCTGAACACTCAATGCAATGACTAAATCAATGGCTCTCTCACATCCATAACTCATAACCTAGCATAATTCCTACCATGGGATTCAAAAACGATGTCTCTAGGTCACTATCGACCACATAAGTGTTTACCCCTGTTTATTTAAGCGTTAAAATGGCCACAACTTATTGTACACCCTAAAATGTCAACAAATATATGCCTCCCTCAACTTCGTTACTAATATGGAAACATTCTTGAAACAACATACCATCTCACATGTTACATATTTATAAACCAATATTGTACAACAAGTAAACAACTTCAAATTACAAAATTTGAATTCAATATTTACATAGGTGTCATCCCTAAAGTTAACTAATGTCTGTCAATTATACAAATTAGGTCATGAGTCCACTACAGTGATCAAAGCTCATATTACATATGTTGTAGTTTTGCCAATACATAATCGCGCCGAATATTTTCGTCATAGAGGACCCATTTACACACAAGTTCTTCACAAAATATTTGAAGTTCCTGCAACAAAGGAGAACAAATGTCGATTGGTTCTTGCAACTGAAGAAGCAACTTAAAGAGAGTTCTCTCCAACTTCTCCCTTTGGAAATCAGACATCATTTGATTAATCTTAATGATATGATCGGTTTTAACTTGATGATGAACTCTAATCTGCAACAACATGTCAGAAAATAATTATTACATAACCTACTTTATAATTTATGAAGAAAAATAATATTACATAACAAATAAATTACCTTTGGTTTGTTGGAGTTAACATCAGATCGTCGTTCATCAGACCTTCTTCCAACCATAACTACCTACAAACCAACATCCTCATTACATCAATTTGGCAAAAAACATTTCTTTATTACATAAATTATGTACACTAAAACCCAAACCAATAAGACAGTTCCAAAACAAATACATGTTACTAATGGATAACGAATTACACACTTCCAAAACAGATACATGTTAAACTTCCAAAAGTAAAGTTACAAATGACGTGGACCAGATATGAATGACAGGAACCAAGCCAGACCAATCCTAACCCATGACTACCCCTGCACACACAAGTGTCTAACCATGTGTTTATAAGTGTCTAACTCAGGTAAACTTTCTGAACACTCAATGAAATCACAAAATCAGTGCATCTCTCATAGCCATAACTCATAACCTACCATAATTCCCACCATGGGATTCAAAAACGGTGTCTTTGGGTCTCCATGGACCACATACGAATGACAACAACCAAGATAGACCCATGATGACCCCTGCACACACAAGTGTCTAACCATGTGTATGTAAGTGTCAAACTAAGGTCAACTTTTTGAACACTCAATGAAATCACCAAATCAGTGCATCCCTCACAACATAACCCATAACCTACCATAATTTCCACCATGGGATTGAAATACAATGTCTCTGGGTCACCATGGACCACATAGGAATGACAGGAACCAAGGCAAACCAATCCTCACCCATGACCACCCTGCACAAACAAGTGTCTGACCATGTATTTCTAATTGTCTAACTCAGGTCAACTTTCTGAACACTCAATTCAATCACCAAATCACTACCTCCCTAACCTTCATAACTCATAACCTTACATATGTAAGCACCATGGGATTCAAAAAGACTCTGCCTGGATCATGGGGGACCCCTTACGATTGACATCGACCAAGGCAAATCAATAATTGAAAAATATAGTTACAAATTAACTCAAAAATTAACCACTAAAACCCGAACCTTAAACACAGTTCCAAAACCACATACATGTTACCGACCCAAAAATACAGTTACAAATAGACACAAAAATTAACCCCTAAAACCCAAACCTTAAACAGAGTTCCAAAACATCCGGAGAGAAGTCACATTTGAAGAATGAAGACACTAGTTTCTCTTGGGAATGAACTTGTTGTGGCGGCTGTGAAAGGTTCAACAACTTACAACAGAGTGTCGTCGCGTTGCTATGTCCAACTGTAGTATGGATCTTCTTCCTGTGCGAGTTGAAGAACGAAGACACTGGTTTGTCTTGGCTGCGGCGACTGTGAAGGGTTCAACAACTTACAACGGAGTGTCATCATGATTGCTATGTCCAGCTGTGGTATAGATCTTCTTCCTGTGCGAGTTGAAGAACGAAGGCATTGGTTTGTCTTGGCTGTGGTGACTGTGAAGGATTCCGCAACAAACAATCCCTCTAAGCCACGCTGGAACATTTGCAGCGTCATTGCCATGTTGTGCCTTTTATCCACGTCAGCGCCACATCACAGTTGTAAGGAGGTTGTAGTCCATGTGTGGTTGTGAACATATCACTACTCTTTTTTTTTCTTAAGGAAAATGTTTCTTTGCCAATCCCATGTGTACTACAACCAAGTTACAACCCTGACGTGGCACCATGGGACAGAAATGGTAAATGATAAAGTAGGGGCATAATGGTCCCATTGTTAAAATTTTGCAAAACAAAGGAAGGTCATTCGCGTCTGTCATTTGAACGAAAATTGTTTGAGTGTGGTTCAACAAATATTGAGCAAGGAAGAAGCGAAGAAGAAATTGAAGAATTTTAGGGTTAAATGGCTTTAGTGATTGCGCGTATTAGGTGAAATTTTTGCGTTTATGGTTTGAGTGAAAGATTGGAGAAGGCGGTCTCACATGAATGGCGGTTTGGGTAAAGAATAATAGAGGGAGAGCGTGGAGCACACACAACCACATAACCACTGTGCGACCGAATCCCAAAACTCTGCCACACAAACGGAGTTCAGGCATGGTTCCACTGTCAGAAATGGAGTTGGGCAGCGCTTGCTATGCCAGACATGGACCTGTGGCGCACTTGTTTGGTAAGAAATGGATCCAAGAGGCACACTTGTTCAGTAAAAAAAAATAGACCCAAAGCGTATTTGTTGTTTTGTGCGTAGAAGAACGAAGACGAAGTTCTTGATGGAAGAAGAAAGTAAAACTGATTTCTCTTGTGTACGAAGAAGCTGTAGAGCCTGTGATGTAATGAGGAGCTTCTAATCCTAATTTTTATTTCAATTCCTCACTGTCATATATCAGTGTCATGTCATCACTTTTATCCACGTCATTGACATGTAAGGTTGTAAGATGGTTGTGTTGACGTGTAGGATTGTCAACGTATCATTACTTTTTTTTTAAATAGCTTTCGGTGGTTGCTAAATAAGCAACCAAGGGGATAAGGGTGTAGAATTGTCAATGTATCATTACTTTTTTTTTTTAAATAGCTTTCAGTGGTTGCTAAATAAGCAACCAAGGGGATAAGGGGATTTGTACTTCTCCTTGTCAAGAGTTGTCTCCTAAATTAATAGGAACACGGCATTGGACCATAGGATAATACTAATAACAATTGGTGGTTATGTATATCGATCAAAATTCCTGAATTGAAATCAGCACAGTCATCAGAAGCTAGAACAGAAGAATGTGCTGAAAAAAAAAAGTTGGCTCTAATTTGTTTGGAGCCCGCCAAGGGATAACTTTATGGTGAACTAAGCTAGTTGTAAGTTGAAATTGTAATCGAAGTTATGAATACCACGAAGGATTTATCAGGGTTGCCACTGAGCTCAACTTGGTATACTTGAAGGATCAAGCCTATAATACTAAACATTTCAACAATTATTACTGCTGGTTAAGTAGCTCTCTTTATGCTAGGATGAATTTTAGTGTTTGTTTCACAAAATCATGTTATATATTTTCGAATCACCTTTCTCGGAATGCTATTTCTATTTATAGTTACATTAAATTTGAATTGTTTTTATTTTAAATAAATTAATTTGTCAAATATTTTATTTGGATGTACAAATTCAAATTTATTAAATTTTTGTTTTCTTATATAAATAAATTATTTCAAATACAAATTAATATTTCAACCCAACAAATATAGACAAAAACCACTTAAAAAATAGTTCTAACCTATGTTGATAAATAACTAATTCTGCCAATATTAATAAAAAAAATTCATTTCAGCATTGACTAAAAAAATATATTTTATATTAGTACAAAAATAGTTTTATTGGTGACGATAAAAAAATATTACTTACATTGATTCGAAAATTACCTTGACAATGTTCGTAAAGAATACTTACTAATGTATCTTAGTTGGAAAATAACTATTATTATGTTTTGATTAGTGTTGGTAAAAAACAACCACCATCAAGTAAAAGTAATATTTTCTGAAATAAAAAAAAAATCGTATTTGACTTCAATTGAAAAACATTATTAACGTTAATAAAAAACATTAACAGAAAAATAATATTAGCAAAATAATCCTTAATTATGATAAACAAAGAAATAATTATGTTCAACTTTAATATAAAGGAAAATTTTATTAATAACGGTAAAGAAAATAATAATATTTTAATTTTAGCAGAGTCAAAAATATAGTGACTAAAGTTGAGTTGACCATATTCCAACCGAATTTATGAGAATATAAAAATAAAAGACAAAAGTTTGAGAGGAGAAAACATATAAAATAATCTCAAATCCTCACCTTTGTTTTCAAATGAAACTTTAAATTTTAAAATAGTCAAATTTACTCTCACAAATACCTAAAATTTTAATTTTAAAAAAAATTATCGAAAATCATAATTTTTTTTTAATCAATAGTAATTTAAAAAAGCCCACGACATAAAACTTCTATTTATTTTTATTTTGTTTTACTTCAAGTTTAATGCTATTTTTTGTTTGATTACCGTGGTAAATGGTTAATTTGCGATGTTAATTCTCGTGTTCAGGAGATAAGACAAGAACTTTGATGATGAATTTTGGATACTCTTTAAATAAATTGCATATTCTGCATAACAACTCCTATTAATGTCGATAAAAACAGTAAATGAAAATGAAGACCTAAATTAACGACCAAAGGTTATAAATAAAGCGACAAAAGTTTAAAGGTAGAAAATATAAAGGAAACAGACATAAGTTGGGTTGACGTGTTCCTCAATTTTCTAGTTTCTATGTACAAAAATGCTGGTTAGTTATGAAAAAAGTTGTTTATTTGTAATTTACATGGCATTCGACAAGTGAGAATTTCAAAGGCCAAATAAGCTACTTGGTGATAATTGAAACTCAACAATGAAGTCATAAATATCATGAGAGATGCCACTCAACTCAACTTGATATTTCATGTGTTTTCAATGAAAATTTGACGCATATTTACAAATCAAAATAAATAAATTTTACAATTTTTTTATTTAAATAGTTATGATTTTCAATTTAAATATATAAGTTTTAATATCTTGACTAAAATTACATGACAAAATATATTGCATAAATACATTATGCGCCCAACGCATGTTACGCATGTGGTATGTGCATAATTTTTATCTATACAAGAATCTCCTCAAATTTCAAATCTAACAATTGTTATCATGCTATTAACTTCAAAGAATCCACACAATATTAAACATATTATAATTTTAAACTATTATAGTTACAAAATCAATCACTAAAACTATCAATTAATCAATTCAATTATAATCTCTACCTAATAAAATTTCAAGTTCAAGTGTCATTTTTCTTATACAACGTCTCCTTTGTATAAATATTTTATAGGATCTTACACCGAATAACTTATTTGTATTTGATTTTCTAGATGGATAATAACATAGACTTTATCTATTACTTTTATAATAACTAAAAAATATTTTGATACTCGAATTGCAGTTTTGAATTGTTGGAAATTAATTCAAATTTACAAGAGTAGAGAATTAGTCAAATAAGTTGTTAAGATATTTTTCGTTGGTTACAAACAACTAAGTTAGTGGAGTGTGATATTTTATTTTTATTTTTAAATTAATTCCTTTTGTAAGCCTATTAGTATAGACATTTATTTATTTCAAATTGATAAGAAAAAGCCTCATGCCATTCCTAAATATTATATACGTTATTCTCCTTTCAACAAATTGGTATCAAGAGCCATTAATCCTTTGGGCAATATGACATCATTACCTACAATTTTTTCTCCTCAACCTCTCCTACCCATTTTTACTAGTGACAAGTATGATTGGTGGAGCATCAAGGTGAAGACACTGCTCAAATCACAAGGGTTGTGAGATTTGGTGGAGAATGGGTTTGAAGAAATAAAAGAACCCAACGAAGTAGAAGAGGAGAGACTAAAAGAAACTAGGAAGAAAGATGCTAAAGCATTATTTATCATCCAACAAACAATGCATGAGACTCTTTTCTCACGTATTGAAGCAGCAAATACATCAAAGGAAGCATAGTTAATCTTAAAAAAGGAGTTTTTGGGAGATTCAAAGGTCATGACAGTGAAATTGCAATCATTGAGACATGACTTTGAAACCTTGATGATGAAGAATGATGAATTAATTGCTGATTTTTTGTCAAGAACAATGGCAGTAGTCAGTCAAATGCGCTCCTATGGTGAGCGGATTTCAGATCAAACAGTTGTGGCTAAAGTTCTGAGAAGCTTAACTCCAAAGTTTGATCATGTAGTGGCAGCCATAGAAGAAGCAAAGGATTTATCAGTTCTTTCTGTTGATGAACTGATGGGGTCACTTCAATCTCATGAGGCAAGACTCAATAGATCGGTGGAAAAAGTTGAAGAGAAGGCATTCCAAGTGAAGGAGTCTACCACCAAACAAGGAGAAAGCGACCGGTTAGCAAGTAGAGGTCGAGGAAGAGGAGGATTTCGTGGTCAAGGTCGTGGCCGTGGCAGAGGTCGAGGAAGGAATGGTGGACAAAGGCAATATAATGAGCAAAGTTACACAAATAATGACGTTCAATGTCATCATTGCAAGAAATACGTGCATATCAAATTGTTGGTACAAAGATCAAAAAATGAATTTTGCAACAGAAACTGAAGATAGTGGTTGTTCGAATCACATGACATGCACAAAATCTTTGTTCAAGGAACTTGATGAGACACAAAAGATAAAGGTGCAACTTGGCAACAGAAAGGAGATTCAAGTTGAAGGCAAAGACACTGTGGGAGTTCACACTAGCCATGGCAAAGAAAAAATGTTGGACAACGTTCACTTTGTTCCTGATTTAGGATACAACTTATTGAGTGTTGGACAACTAATGGCCAGTGGATATTCTATTCTATTTGATGAAGATACATGTGTTATCACAAACAAGAAATCGGGTAAACAAGTTCATGTTATCATGACTCCAAATAAGATGTTCCCTTTAGATGTTTCCAACATGGACAATTTTGCTCTCACTACAAGTGCAAAGGATTACTCAAAGTTATGACATTTGAGGTATGGACATCTTAATATCAAAGGCTTGCAATTGCTAAGTGATAAAGGTATGGTTTTTGGATTACCAAAAATTGGTTCTCTTGATTTATGTGAAGGATGTGTTTATGGAAAACAAATTAGAAAGTCATTTCCTGTTGGGAAGGCATTGAGAGCTTCTGAATGTCTTGAACTAATTCATGCTGATTTATGTGGGCCTATGCAAACTAAGTCCTTGGGTGGAAGTCGTTATTTCTTGTTATTTACAGATGATTATAGTCGCATGAGTTGGGTGTATTTTCTGGAAAACAAGTCAGAAGCTTGTAGGCAGTTTCAGAAGTTCAAGGCTATGGTGGAGAATCAAAGTGGTTGCCATATCAAGACACTTCGTACCGATAGAGGAGGAGAGTTCGTGTCCAAAGAATTCAATCTGTTTTGTGAAGAAAATGACATCCGTAGGGAGCTAACAACTCCTTATACCCCTAAGCAGAACGGTGTTGCTGAACGGAAAAATAGAACTGTTATGGAGATGGCAAGAAGCATGTTACAAGCAAGGGGACTAACAAAGCAGTTTTGGGCAGAAGCTATAGCAACTTCTGTTTATTTGTTGAATCTTTCACCAATGAATAAAACTCCATATGAAGCATGGTATAAAAGAAAACCCAATATAAGTTATTTACGAGTCTTTGGTTGTATTGCTTATGCTTTGGTAACTTCTCAAGCTCGTCAAAAGCTTGATGAAAAATCTGAAAAATGCATTTTTATTGGTTATTGTACTAAATCCAAAGCATATAGATTGTATAACCCTCTCAATGGCAAGATCTTAATTAGAAGGGATGTAGTATTTGATGAAAATGCAAGCTGGAGATTTGATGAACAGGTTTAACAAGAGTTTTTTGTGCCTATTGAAGATTTTCAAGATGAAAGACATGAGTCACCTCCAAGTTCAACCGCTAGCCCATCAATGGCACCAACAACATCTATTACTCATGAAGATTTTTCAGATGAGCCAATTTCAGAAAGAAGATCAACCAGAGTCAAGAAGCCAAATGTAAAATATCCTGCTGACACATATATCTTGAGTCAATTTGCTCTTACTGTGTCAGATCCACTGTATTATGAAGAAGCAGCAGCTGAAAAGGAAGAGTGGCAGAAAGCAATGGTAGAAGAGATGGAATCCATTGAAAAGAATGGAACGTGGAAGATGGTGGATTTACCGGAAGGTAAAAAAGCAATTGGCTTGAAGTGGGTGTTCAAGACAAAGTTTGATGCAAATGGAAGCTTACAAAAACACAAAGCTTGTCTTGTAGCAAAAGGTTATGCACAACAACATGGCATTGATTTTGAAGAAACATTTTCTCCGGTAGCACGTTTTGAAACGGTGAGACTTGTCTTAGCCTTGGCAGCACAATTACAATGGCTTGTTTATCAGTTTGATGTCAAATCAGCATTTCTTAAGGTGAGTTACAAGAGGAGGTGTATGTAACCCAACCAGAAGGTTTTGTAAAGGAAGGCAATGAAACAAAGGTGTACAAACTAAAGAAAGCATTGTATGGGTTGAAGCAAGCACCAAGAGCTTGGTATAGCAAGATTGATGGGTACCTTCAACAAAAGGGGTACATGAGAAGTGAAAATGAGCCCACCTTGTATGTGAAAAAGGAAGGTAAAAATGATTTCATCATTATTTGTCTTTATGTTGATGATATCATTTATACTAGTTCTTCTATCTTTCTTGTGGATGAGTTTAAGTCTCAAATGATGAATGAGTTTGAGATGTCAGATATGGGTTTATTGCATTATTTTCTTGGTCTTGAAGTTTATCAAACTGAAGATGGAATATTTATTTCACAAAGAAAATATGCAAGTGATCTTCTTAATAAATTTGGCATGTCTAATTGTAAGTCTGCAGCTACACCTATCAATCTTAATGAAAAATTACAGCAGGAAGATGGAGGAGAAAAGGCAAATGCTAAGAGGTTCAGAAGTTTGGTTGGAGGTTTAATTTATTTAACCCACACTAGACCCGATATTGCATTTTCTGTTGGTGTTATTTCCAGGTTTATGCAGCAACCTTCAAAGGTGCATTATAGAGCAGCAAAAAGGGTCATGCGGTATATTGCAGGAACCTTGGAGTATGGCATTTGGTGCTCAAAAACTTCTAATTTCAAATTGTTTGGGTTCACAGACAGCGATTGGGCAAGTTCTATAGATGACAGAAGAAGTGTTTCAGTAAATGTTTTCACTCTAGGATCAGGAGCGATCACTTGGAGTTCAAAAAAGCAAGCTACACCAGCATTGTCAACTTCAGAAGCAAAATATGTTCCAGCAACTTTAGCAGCTTGTCAAGCCATTTGGTTAAGGAGAGTTTTAACAGATCTTCAACAAGAGCAAAAGGTGGCAACAGAGATATTTTGTGATAACAAGGCAACTATTTTTACGACAAAGAATCCAACGTTTCACAGTAGAACAAAGCATATTGACATCCGTTACCACTTTATTCGTGATTTAGTAGCAAAGGAAGAAATATCAATGGAATATTGCAGCACAATTAGCTGATGTTTTGACACAGGCTTTAACGAAGGAAAAATTCCACTACTTTAGAGAGTTGCTTGGTGTAAGCAATTTTGAATTAAAGAGGAGTGTTGGAAATTAATTCAAATTTACAAGAGTAGAGAATTAGTCAAATAAGTTGTTAAGATATTTTTCGTTGGTTACAAACAACTAAGTTAGTGGAATGTGATATTTTATTTTTATTTTTAAATTAATTCCTTTTGTAAGCCTATTAATATAGACATTTATTTATTTCAAATTGATAAGAAAAAGCCTCGTGCCATTCCTAAATATTATATACGTTTCCTTTCAACATGAATTACACTCGATTTTAAATAAAAGTTTTCAAAATGATATTTCAAATAAGAGATTGAAAAGAAAAAAATGACGAAATAAACAATAAACAAAGGTAAGAAAATTTGTAAAATAAGTAAATCATAAAATTTTAGAAAATGTTACAGCTAAATGAACAAATAAAAACAAATGCAATGAGAAAACAAGCATTAATTAAAGATGCAGATAAAATAAAAGACTAAGACATTAAAGTGCCAAAGAGATAAACGGCAAGAGAGATAAAGAGCATGAAAATTAAAGGACATGAAATTATTGTTAAAGGTAATGGAAAAATTGGAAACTGATTCGTCGGTTTCTTTAACTTTTATTTTAGTTAGCAAATGCCTCGAGAATGTGATTTTCAACTTTCAGGAGAAAATTTCATTCACTTCAACATATCACTTTTCTTAACCAGCCCATCAACTTTTCTTTCTGGAGTCACTTTATTTATTTATTTATTTTGAATGCGTTTATTGCATAATCATGTTTGTATGATTTTTTCAATCTACTTGACTATCCACCAAATCAGCTTTTGATCTCCCCAAAACCCCTCAATAAATAAAAATGACTCTTTGCTTTTAATTTAAATCATAGCCCTGAAAACTAACCCGTTAAAACCTCAACTTGACAACGAATTTACCACTAAATTTGCAATGTAATATTTTTAAATTCCTTATCAATTTATAAATCTTTCTTTTCTCTCTTTTCATTTTACCTTCATCAAACCCTTGTCTCTTTCTTTACTCTATTTCATTTTCTCGTTGCTCTTTCTAAAGTTTTCATCTATTGTAATGTTGACTCCCTCTTCATCCACCAACCAAACCAACTTCTTCATCAACGAAGAACACAATTTCATCCTTGCAAACATTTAGGATTTTAGTGGAACCAAGTTTGTCCCATTTTAGGTTTGAAAGAGGAGTCAAAGAAAATATGGAAAGCTTAGGTATTTATCCATTATTCTTCTTTAGACGCTCAATATACTTTATTATGTATTATAAGGTTTGATTTTTCTTTTGGAATTTTTCAATGATTCATTCCCTTTTATTAAAGAAAACATAATTTAATTTATAGTTGAAATCATGATTAGATTTCTAGATATATCCTAGAAAGTATATATAAGTAGTTTAACAAACAGAAAGATCAACTTCTAAAGGATAAGGTAGCAAAAGCTTATGTTACTTATTAAAAAAAAAGTTGACAATTTGTTTTGAAAAAATTGAGGGTAAGCTAAGTCAAGAGGAGGGAGGGGGTTGCTGAAAAGATTAACCCTTGTTAAAATCTTTTCAAAATAAGTCTATTTAAAGAATTGAATGTAATTAATTTTGAAATCAAGATTGAGTAATATAACACAAAAAATAATAAAACAATTACGCTGTATAAATACAAAAGATAGAAAAAGGATGAGAAACATTACACAAAATTTATATTAGTTCAAATGACAATTGATTTTACATTTTGTCTTAGCTATTTATATGTTTGTTACAAACACTCTTGACACAGTCTTGGACACAATCTTGAATTAACCCATCTACACAATGATGAAAAGAAATTATGAAATGGATAACATAAACAATCACAATATGAATTCAATTTCAATACATAACCTTTGGAGCACTTTGAAAATACAAGAGAGAATTAAAGGATTTTTTGAAAATTGTTGGATACACTTTTAAATGAAAATAGCTCAGTTTGATCTCCTAAAACGTTTTGAATCTCACTTTGTAAATCGATATGTTTTACTTCAGAATGAATCAAGGATTCAATTTATAAGAAGTTTTAAAAAAATGTTTAAAACCTAATTTGGATACATTTAATCGATTATTCTTAAAGAAAGATGAATTTTTCATAAATATACTATTTGTTTTCAATTAATCGAATTTTTCTCTTCATTTTTGAAAAGTTTCAAAATTATTTTAATTGATTATTTAAATATGTTAACTGATTCTTCTCAGATACCAGTTAAATACACAATTGTTTGTTTTTTATTTAATCTATTATCAAAATTAATGTTTTGGAAACATATCAAGAATGAATTAATCGATTAAACAAAACCTTAATCAATTAAAACAAAACGTAAAACCTTTTCAACATATTTTAACCTTTCAAAAACAACTTTAGTGATCGAGGTTAAGATTAGTTTGTTAGTATTAATCTGAAATTCTTGTAATTATTTTTTGTGCAAGACTTATAAACACATATAATAAAAATTATAAGAAGCAATACATTTTTAACATCATCTTCTTCAAACAATCTTCGTCAAAACAAGTTGTCTAAGACTTGAATGTAATCTTCAAGCCTAACATTTATCTTATTCTTCAAACATCTTCATCAAAACAAGTTGTCTAAGACTTGAGTGTAATCTTCAAGCCTAACATTTATCTTATTCAATTGTCTCGTTTAGATATATCTCCCTTCAATATGTTGATTTTTTTGGTAACTGCTTATATATATGGAATTAAGATTTGCATGCTCTGGAATTACCTTGTGGTTCACTAGCTCCCACTTTATCAGATATAATAACAATTATTGGTTTGAAACTCGTTAATGGTTGATATCTAATTAGCAAGTATGACTCTGATAATGACCTTAAGGCCAAATTAAATTAATAATTATTTTGTGGACATACATAAATTGATAATTTGTTCAGATTAACTTATTAGAGTCTTTACAACTGTCTATAGTCAGGTTATAAGAAGACAGTTGTCTTATATACGCTTCTGGCTATATGGGAGCAGTTTTATGGGAACAGTTTGTATACTCTTCTATCTTATTATTTGCAGAGATCATTGATCATTTGTAGAGACCATTGATCAAGAAAGGACAAAACCAAAAGGTCATGAATTACCACGGGTTAGGAAATGACAAAACCAAAAGATGATGAATTAAAGTTTTTCTTTTATTTCAGATTCTAATTCTTCTTATATCCATATAATTTGATGTACTCATATGTTATAATTAGATTAAATTGAAAACCCTAATTAGATTATTTCTTTCAATTGGTTTCAGAGTAAGTATTGTTTAGTTTATCCTGATTAAGTTTATATTGTTTGAATTGATAAATAAAAACCCTACAGTCGTACTGTTTATTTCCCTTCCTCTCTCTATTATCTATCTACTCGTTGTCTTGTTTCGTTGATCGGCTTCCGTTTACTGATTTTACTGCATTCGTTCACGGAACCGGATTCGGTGTGTTTAAACGATCGCGCTGTTTTGAACTAGCGCTGTTTGATGAAGATCGGACGGTCAAATCTCGGATTAATGTTTAAAGTATGATTTGCCCGATCTTTCATCAACTTTGGATGTGTTATGTTCGTTTCCTCTTGATCTGCGTGCTAGTATTAAAAAAAAAAAATCAATTGGTATCGAGCTTTGTTGCTCGAATGTGAAACACAAAAGTAAAGACGGAAATGAAAGCAGTGAAGTAAATTTGTGTAATTGAGAACTGGATCATTTATATGTTATGTTTATAGGGATATGTAATAGTTTCTAGCACTGTGTTTGTTGTGACCGTTCTATTGCTCACTGGCTTATGACAAAGCATATTTATAATTTTAGTAAAGGTAATTGTGGATAGTAAGGGATATAGAGGAATTTTTCCATTATTTTAGTAGCCTTGAGGATGGTTAAGTCTTTTTTTTTTAAATTGCAGTTGTGGTTTTATCACAATAATGGACTATATGAATTAAAAATGATTTACTGAATCTTGAAATCAGTTTGATTTCATTCTTCAAGAATAACCAGTTTGGTTTAATTTTTATGCTGTACGATCCGTGAACAGGCTTATCAGAATTTGGTTTGACTCAACGTTTGTTACTTCATTAAAGTTTGATTTTTTGGAAACTCACACTCTTTAGTTTGCAGTAAAGTGGCTTAGCTATTGTTGTCCTTTATAAGATGTTTCCTACTGTGCAGAAATATTTGTAGTTCTTGAAGATAGTCTTGCATGTGTTTGTTAATCTATGCTGTGATTTACTGATTTAATTTTTAAAAATAATAAATATTTAGTTAAAATGAAAATATTTATTATATTGAAAGCATGTAAGAGTGCCTGTATTAAATGTTATTTATTATATTTATTATTTTGTGAATATTATTGGATATTTTTTATTGAGAATTCGCCTTCGCGGGATAGATTGTGATAAAATATCAATTTTGTGAATATTGTTGGATATCTTACATAATTTTAATCTTACCTTCGTGAGACCAATTACGGTTTGTTTATTTTTGACGTAATTCTTGTTGAATGATTTATTATATTCTTAAGGTTTTCAGTATCCTCTCGATATATTAGCTTTAAGAATATGATATTGAAAGCTCAACAAACTATGTGGGTTAATTTGCTATTGTTGTTATGTTCTATTCCAGCTTTGCCTATGTAAATAGTTTTTTTTTTATCAAGTTGAATGGAACTAGTTATGAGGATGTGGTGAGAAGTTTTCTAAATCCTATTTGTGAAATCGCACAAATTTCTTATGCTTCCGATGTTGACACTCTTATGTATGTTCAAGTTTGCACACGTCTTGATATTGCTTTTGTTGTTAATATGCTTGGATGATATACTTGAGCATATTCCTACAGATTTATAATTGCAGATCCCTTAACTAAGACATGTACTGTTAAAGTCTTTGTTGAGCACGTAACCCAGGTATAATGAGGTCTTTTGATGTATTGGTTTAGTGGGACTTTTCTTTATTGGATATGTACTTCTCTTTTGGACCTTATTTATTGATTTGTCATATTATTGAAATGATTGGCAATAATCATTTATTGTTGTGACGACAAGTATTTTGTATTGCCATATTTTATTTATTCTGATTTGTGAAATTAATGATATGACATAATTTTGAGACATTTGGACCCAGTCTCATATTGTTATTGTGGTGAGATTGTTTTAATCTCATATAGCATCTTGGGCGGATGATTGAGACATATAATTGTCTATTTTGTATTGTCATATTTTGTTTATTCTGATTTGCGCAATTAATGTTATGGCATAATTTTGAGACATTTTGGACCCAGTCTCAAATTGTTATTGTGGTGAGATTGTTTTAATCTTATATAGTATCTTGGGCGGATGATTGAGACATATAATTGTCTATTTTGTATTGCCATATTTTGTGTATTGCCATATTTTTTTTATTTTCTAACGGGAACCAAGGCCCAATCGAGACCTAAAGGAAGCTAAGTTATACCTCTATCGTACAAAGAATATAAAAGAAACTACACTTATAGAATTTGTACAAAACTAAGAAGAAAACATCAAACAAAAGTGGAATAATTATTTTTATTAAAATAAAACCAAGAAAATGTTTTCTGAAAGAATATCTAAAGAAATAATGCCTTATATTATTTTTACAAAAGTTATTATATCTTTTTTTATCTATTGCTTTATGTTATGCAAAAACAAAACAAATTGATTTTTTTTATAGAATTTTGAGAATAAGAGTTAGAATCACGATTTAAGTGAAAATAAGAGTGGAAAGCATTACAACCCTCTTTTAAGGATTCTTTCTTAACCATGTTAGTAGGGATGTTATAAGAGACTCTTCCTCTTTTCTGGATTTTTCTAATATTTCTTCTTCTTGTTTTTCCTATTTTTTTCACTTTTCTTTCTCCTCACTTTCTATTATTTTTTTATCCCTTTTTTTTTAATAAGAGCTTGCACTTTTTCTCTAAACTCTTTATCTCTTTTTATAGACACTTTTTCTCCTACTATAAATTTTCTTCTTTTTTTCTACAAGTACTTTCATTTGTTCTCTAAGCTTTTTATTTTTCTCATAAGAAGGTGGGCAATTTTTCTTCTTATGCAATCCTTTAACTATGCCATTTTAATATCTTTAATTTTCTTTCAATTGTAACCTGGAATTTCTTTTCTTTCCACCAAAGATATGACATATCCTTTAAAGCTTAAGGTAGCCATGGATAATTTTCTTTTTTCATCAACTTGGTGGCATTAAAAAAGTTGCTCTACTTTCATCTACCAATCTAAATATTCTTCAATATCATCCCTCAGTCTAAATATTCTTTAATATTATCTTCTACACTAAATTTTGCAAACAATTCACAACTTAGGCTCAAATTCTACTCCAAATCAACTAGTATATCTCATGTTTAAGCAAAATATTTAACTCAAAAATTGAAAGAAATATGCTAAGAAGGTCTCAGCGTACTTATAGACATTAATGAAGAAAAGTATTCAGAACTTAAAACTAAGTGATGTCCAAAAATTGTCATATTTAACAAAATTTTCATGATTTTATTAAGGATTATATGAACCTATTATTCTTTAGCAATGTGATCATTTAATGAACTTGAACGCTATCAACTAGAAAGTCTCACAGTAAGAAATGAAGATTATTTTTACAATCCATTAGTGAAAGCTATCAATTGTAAAACCTCATTGTTAAATATAAACACCATTTTTACAATCCCTTAGTCAAAACTATCAATTGTATGGTCTTACTATCAAACATAAATATCATTTTTATGATCCTTCAGTGAAACTTATCAAATGTAAGGCTTGATTGTAAAAAATAAAGATTAATTTTATCATCCATCAATGAAATTTATCAACTGTAAGACTCACTATAAAACATAAAGATCATGTTTACGATCCATCAGTGAACGCTATTAACCTAAATATCTCACTCTCAAACATAAAGAACATTTTTACGATCTACTCGTGAACGCTTGATAACATTTATTTTTATGATATTCTTTTGGTTTATTTTTCATAATGAAATCAATTCTTTCTAAGCTTGGAACCCGATAAATCCCATACTTTTATCTCCTTTTATAAATAATTTGTTTCTTGTTATAAATAATTAGTTACTTGAGTTTTTAACCAAATTTTACTCTAAATATCACTAATTTTTTCAAATAATCGAAAGGAGACAATTGGTTCAAGAACAACAGGATTGGAGTCCATATAGAGGGAAATAAAAGATAAATATTGACGCAGATGAATTGCGCCCGATGCCCCTGGAGCTGGGTCGGGTGCCAATCAAACCCAAGTGCAAAATGCACCCGGTGCCATACATGTTGCGTCGGGCGCCAGTTGGGCCAAGAATTGTAACAAAATCTAGTTGCACCCGACGTTGTAAATCAAAATCTATTTAAAGGATTCTTTACATTAGGGTTGGGCACTTCCAATACTCTTTACTCCACTTGAGAGTCAGAAAAAAATGTGGCCTTAGGATGACGACTAGGGTTTGGAGGGTTCCCTTTTTCCCTCTTTGTATATCCATCTTCTTTTGCTGTTTATTCTTCTCATCTTATTGGGATTAGATGTAACTGTTTGAATTCTCATGTAATCATTATGGTTTTTAATTTATGTTTTTGCTTTCAATATATCAATATTTTAGTTTTGTGGTTATTGCCTATCATGTTGATTTATGCCTTAATCTTTGATTCTTGGAGTATTGGAAAATATCTTTTGTAATCAAGAATTGAATTAAAATACCAAATGAAAGTTTGTGTCTAGGAATAGAGCATGATTCATTTGTTGTCTTAAGAATCCTATGGTGTTTGGAAATTTTATTTATATAAGATCAAGGAAATGAAGGTTAATAGATAAACTTAGGCTCATTCACCTAAAGAATTAGGGTTTGGGTATTATTGTGGGTTGACTTTTATTATTGTTTGGAAATAAAAAAATGTTTTTATGTATCAGAGTAAGGTTTGATGAAATTTAATCTTAGCAATTGCTTTCCATATCCTCTCTATTCCTTTTCTGCATTTCAAGTGCTCATAAAATACCAAATATAATTTAATTTTTCTAATTTTAATTTCCATGTAAAAATCCAAACTTTAGACTTATTTGTAGTATAATTTTATTGTAATTGTATTTATTGTAGTGTATTGCAAAAGCCTTTAGGGAGATAGCAATATATTTATTACTTGCTACATTTGCGACGGGTGCACTTGCCATCACATAAAAAATATGTTAACAAGTTTTTGGTGCCGTTGTCGGAGACTTGTGTTCCAATCCATGGTGATATGCATTTATAACTCTTTTAGACTTCATTTTGTTATTTTTTTTCCTTTCTTAACTCTTTTTTGTAATTTATTCTTTATATGTGAAATTATTGAGTTTTGTGCTATAATGCTTTACAGTAGAGAAATATCTGTAATGATCCTAACCCTATTCTTTTATGGTTGAGTTTTATTGCTAAGTCTTGTATTGTAAACCATTGTTGCTAATGTATGACCTTAGGAGTTGAATCATAGTGGGAGATACATTCAGCTTTTGGAACTAAACTTAATCAATCGGAGCACAATTACTGGTAACAAAGTGTAATCTTTGGTAGAAAAGAACATATTGCATATGTGAATAGAGAGTGTAGATTTGTTAAAGTTTTGAGCTTTCAAATATATTTTTTGTTATCTTTACTTTTTAAATTTTATATATAAAAAAAATATTTGGACTAATTTGTTGTTCTAATCTATGTGTTTGTGTGGTACCATATGTCAAGATTAAGTCATTTAGTAAGCTCAGACATCAAACAAGCGCTTCTTGGAAGGCAACCTAGAGATTTAGTTGAAATAAAGAAGTACTTCACCATCTAAATGACACCCGACGCATGGTGATTAGAGCCCAAGGGATGGTCGTGCCCAGTGCAACATTTGTCATATCCTATAAATTTTAGTTTTTGTTTAGTTTTTATTTTGTTATTTAAATTTAAATATTTATTTTATTTTTCATTTTTTTATTTTTGTTCTTTAAATTTCAGTTTTTAAATTCTAGTTTTATTTTAATTTTTAGTTTTTATTTAATTCTTTAAATTTTAGTTTTTATTTTACTTTTAAATTTTTACTTTATTTTTTAGTTTCTATTTATTTGTTTTTGTGTAATAATAAATTGTGTAACTTGGTCGATGTGACATATATGAGACATTTGGTTGTATGACTTGGAGTGAGTTTTGCATAACATTAATGATAATTTCTTATGAGAATGTGTTGTTCTCCATTAACAATTGTGAATTAACTATTGGGTTTAAATTTGTGGTTGACTCGTGTTTTTGTGATTGAAAGTGCATTCATATTATTTTGTTTATAATTAGTAATTGTGGCATATTATATTACAACTTTTGGTACCAATAGTATTCATGTGGTGAGATTTTGTGCTTCATCATTATGTGTTGTCACTTTTGACTCAAAATTGACATAGCTTGAGTTTCTATGTTAATTACTTTATTTGCATCCTTACATGTGATCAAGACCATTTTTATTTTTATTTCATTATAGTTTGAGCCAAATAACCAACCTTGTTTACATGAATAAAACATTTGTGCACCCATTTGAGCTTTGAAAGAAAATTTTCTTCATCCTTGAACCTTTAATCGTTAAAATTTATAAACTTGATTGCCTTACTATGAGTTGAGAGAGCAAGGGGGTCATGATCCTTAGTGTGATTCAAGTTTGGAGAAAATTAAAAGTATTACATAGGGAGTATAAATAGCATTTCAGAAAAGGTTGTGGGTCTAGCTATAAACATATGAAAAAGAAAAGAAGAAAAAGAAAAAAGAAAAAAAATATTTCTATTTGTAAAAATAAAATAACGTGGGGACGGGGGAAGGGGGGGGGGGAAAGATGATTGTAGTTCAAGTTTGGATTACATGTACAAGAGGGTAAAATGTGCTCAATCAATGAGTTGATCTAATTGCTCTCCTTGCTTGTAGTGTTTTTGTTATCTAGAAAAATCAATTTTCTTAGCATAGTCACATTGCAACCCAATAAAAGTCCTTGTGATGCTACACATTTTTGAATTTTTTTGGCTCTTGAAATGAAAAGCAAAGTTAAATTGTGTGGAATTAGTGGTAGAAGAGAGAAAATCACATCTTGAGATAATAATGTGCTTGAGTTAAACATTTTTGTTCTGGTGAGGAATGGTACTTTTAATTGTTAATGGAAACATTCTACCATGATTGTTAGTGTGTATTGAAAAGTTGCATGTATTTTCTTTGTTACATTTGTAATGACAACACCATATATGAATCTTGACTAGGAAACAATTATTTTTTTAAGCTTTATTGGAGAGAGCATACATGATCAACATATGAAGTGATTGTGTGAACTTGCCTCCAGGTTGTTATATCATTGCTAAGTATTTGTCTATTTGTGTCAAGTTACCTTTGCTTGAGGATAAGCAAAGTTCTAAGTTTGGAGAATTTTATAAAAATTATTTTTATGATATTTTTGGGCTTATTTTCACATTCTTTCTAAGCTTGGAACTTGATAAATTCCATGTTTTATCTCTTTTTATAAATAATTTTTCTTGTTATAAATAATTGGTTACTTGAGTTTTTAATCAAATTTTACTCTAAATCTCATTAATATTGTCAAATAATTGAATAGGAGGCAATTGGATTAAGAAGAGTAGGATTAGATTCATAAAAAGGGAGATAAAAGATCAAAATTTGCACAGACCAACTATGTTTGACACCACTATAGATGGGCCAAGCACCAATAAAACCTCAGAATAAAGGATTGGAAATGCGCCCTGCACCACACATGTTGCGCCTAGCGCCAGTTTGGCCAAGAATTGCAAGAGAATTTAGTTGCATCCGACGCCACTAAAGTTGGGTTGGGCATAGACGTTGCAAATTAGAATCTATTTAAATGATTCTCTATAATAGGGCTAGACACTTCCAATTCTCTCTACTTTGCCTAGGAGTTAGAAAAATGTAGCCGTAGGATGATGACAAGGTTTTGAAGGGTTCTCATTTCCCCATTTTGTATATCTATCTTCTTTCATTGTTCATTATTCTCATCTTATTGCGATATATTTAATCGTTTGAATTCTCATATAATCATTATGATTTTGATATTTATGTCTTTCCTTTCAATATATCAGTATTTTAATGTAGTTATTGTCTGTCGTGTTGATTCGTGGCTTGACCTTTGATTCTTAGAGTATTGGAAAATATCTTTCGTAATCAAGAACTGAATTAAAATACCAAATCAAAACTTGTGTCTAGGAATAAAACATAGTTCATTTGTTGTCTTAAGACCCTTGTGGTGATTGCAAGTTTTATTTATATAATTAATTAATGAATTGATGATTAATAGATAAATTTAGACTTATGCACCTAAGGAATTAGGGTTTGAGTAATATTTTGAGTTGACATTGATTATTGTTTGGAAAGAAAGTAAACAATTTTATGCATGAGTGTAAGGTTTGATGAAATTTAATCCTAGCAATTGTATTCTATGTCCTCTCCATTCCTTTTCCACATTGCAAGTGCTTATTAAAATACAAAAAATAATTTAATTATCTTAATTTTAATTTCCACATAAAAATCCAAACGTAGGAATTATTTGTAGTCTAACTTTCTTTGTAATTATATTTATTGTCGTGTATTGTACAAGTCCTTAGGAAGAGAACGATATATTTATTACTTGTTATATTTTCGACTGGTGCACTTGCCATCATAACGAAAATATACTAACAATGCTACCAATTGTAAGGCTTCATTGAAGAAAAATGTCATCTTGACAATTCATCAACAAATATCAACAAAGTTTTGATTGAAGAGTAATGTCTTTATTGTTTACATATTATCAAATGAGAATATTGTTCAGTTAGTATGGTATGGAATTTTTGCTCCACTTAAGAAAAATAAGGTCATTGTCATTAAGAAATACCAACAATAGAAGATTTGATCTAAAAGCTAGGTTTTTATCGTTTGCTATTTACATATTAAATAAGCGGATTAATCACTTAATATGATAGGAAGGTTTTTGCTTCATTAAAGAAAACTAAGGTCATCTTGATTATCAAATAGCAACTGTAGGATATTTGATTGAGCAAGAGTTTTTCAGAAAAAGATATGTATTTTCGTAGGAGATTTTATTGAGCAAGAGTTTTTTAGAAAAAAGATAAGTATTTAGTATTTTATATACTATTATATATGAGTAGGGATGATACTTAAAGCATAAGATATTGGCGATAAATTCTTTTAATAAATAATAATAACAATAAAGTATTTATTTCATATCAATGAAGTTTTATACATATGGATTTGGTTAGTTATTAGAAGCTTCATGTTATTATTCAAATTTTCAATAGAAAAAAATATTTCACAAAAGTCCTTTTATATAAATAAGAACACTAAGTTGTGTGAAGTGAAATATTAAGTTTTTTAGGCTTTCTAGATTCGAAAGTGGAGGTTTGTTTATTGGTAATTACCAAAAGGAATGTGATTGATCATATGTCGGGGCTTATATATTAGTAATTATCTCGATCTCCTATTAAAAGAAAGTGTAACTGATCTTGGCAATTTATTTAAATCTCTACGTCTCTAGGCTTGACATAGAGGTGTTATGTACCAATAGTTAGTCCGATCTCCTATTAGAAGGGAATTTAAGTCATCTAATGAGTCAATTAATAATAAAACTACTCAGAATCTTAAGAGAAAGTTACAAAAATCACTATAAGAAAAACAGTATTTAGAGATCAATTTTTAGCTACCAAATAAAATGATTGCTAATTATGACTAAAATAATCACCAAATTATATTTTGGTTGCTAAATAACTACAAAATAAAAGTAATGATTTAATTTAGTGACCAATTAAGTCAAGATAATTGGTATTTAACATTAGCTACCAAGGTTTTAGTGACCTGTACCATTAGATTCTAAATTAGTCTCGAATTAAGTTAGATACCAATTTAGAATCTAATTGTAGAAGTCACTAAAACCTTGGTAGCTAATGTTAGATACTAATTATCTTGATTTAATTGGTCACTAAATTCAATCATTACTTTTATTTTGTAGTTTTAGCAATCAAAATCTAATTTGGTGACTATTTTAATCATAATTAATAACCATTTTATTTGGTAACTACAAATTGATCTCTAAATAGTTTTTTTTATTATAAAAATCTACTCATGATATTTGAAATCAGTTGAGAAAAAAATACAAACTTTAAGACATAGATAATATTGGTTAAAATCCAGGAAATAACACTACTAACTAGAGCTTATAAAAATATACACAACAATTTTGAACAATATGGACAACAATTTTGAACGCTCTGACTTGAAACTCTAAAAATTATACTAATATACTTTTAGCTATAACAAAAATAAGTGCAATAACAAAACAAATAATAACAAGAGTTGAAGATGCAGATAAAATTAAAGATTGAGAAACAAAAGAAGAAGAGTAGGAAAAAGTAATTGACTAGAAATGAAAAAGTTGTAAGGTGAAACATAAATTTTGGTGCCCAAGCATCGTATTAAAAATTTTATGTTTGCCATTTCCACTTCTAGGCATTGGACGTGTCTCACTAAAGTATATCTTTTATGATCCTATTTTTACCTACGAAAACCTACATATAGACAATCTATTCAAGCGTTGTCAACCTTTAAAAGATTTTTGTTTTAGACCTACACTCTGCATAGTTATTGGTCCACTTGTCATTTCTATATAGAATGAGACATACAACTTATAACTTTTAGTTTTCTACGTCTTTACGGAACAACTCTGTCGATCCACATTTGAATAACTTTCTTTTTTTATTGACAAACTTCTTAATGGATATTTTCCCTTTCTCTTTTCCCTTTTGATACAGAGCAAGTATTACCTCAAGTCTTCTCTGTTATAAAAGGCTCCTTTTATGTAAAAACTCTTTTGTCAATACCAAAGCCATTATCTTATGAGTCATTATCTATACTCTCCTTACTTCTTTTCTGCTCCCACAATTTTTTTTTTCGAAAGTTTTTGCCATTTTTTAAAACTTTCTTCTAGTTAACTTCCTTGACCACCTCTTTGTTCATTTACACGTCCTTTTATAATTTTTTCCTGTTAATAACACCAAGCATTTTGAAATATTTCAACAACTAAGTATGATCGTGAAGTGACTCCACTTTGATGTTGTGAACTTATTCAATTAAGTATGTAACGGATTTTTATTTACAACAGATGAATAACAAGGCTCAAGAGTGGTAGACATCTACTAATGTGTAAGTTAATGAAAAAAAAGTAAATAGTAAATTTTACTTATAAAATAATTGTACATGACCTTTATATTGTCTTATTAAGTGGGAAGAAAATTTCGATAAAATAATAGTTAATTATATTACATATGGTTAACGTGTCAACCTTTATTCACCTAAATTGACATTTGTGTTAATAATAGTGTTAGGTTATGTCTTAGAGGATGTGCTGGTATCATTTGTAGGTTTTTCTAAATGTGTTTTGATAAAAAGTCTTCAAAAGAGAAAAAAAAAAGAAAAAGAAAAAGAGGATAGACTTATTGAATTGAAGCAAAAGAGAAATAATGAAGAGTCATTAATAGTAACTCTCAAGAAAATTGTCGAAAGAATTTATTGCTTGAGAGAGATATGTCAAAAGCAAGACAATTGAGACACATTGTTGAAAATATTGACTAAAAAATCGAAACAAGACACGTTTGAAAGATGTCATTTGTGTTCAAAAGACTTTTTATTCAGACAGTTAGCAGTTTTTATCAAAAAGATTTAGATTGAGACATATATGTTAACATCACAGGTACTATTTTAGATATAGTTACAAGTGTGTCAAAATCCAATGATAAACTAAACTGTTGGCTTTCCATTCAGTTGAAAACTCTCGGAGATATTTGTAAATACCACGCTCGCCATACATTATTAGCTACCAATTCTATGTATTCAAAAATTAACTTTCTTCAGTCATCCTTATCCTCAAAACTCTTTTGAACATCTAATTTTACCTTTTTTTCCTTTATTTCACTCAATTCATTTTCTCCTTTTACTCTAACATATTCTTTTTTGGATAATGATAAAACAAATAAAATTGACTTGTCGTCATTAATTAAATAAATCAGTTTTAATATTTTTTTGTTTTTATTTTCTCTCTATTCATCTTTTTTTTTATCACATTTTATGGAGTTATAAGAAAATTTAAATATAAATATGTTGGAATATCATTTCCAAACACAAATTTATTAACAAAACAAATTGCAAATTGGAGGTTGAATTTATAATTTACTTTCTGCAATTTCTATTAATTCGAATTTTGTTCAGTTAAATTTATTTATATTTAATTCTCATAATATTATTTTAGTCATTAAGTATAAAATGTTGAGAAATTAAACCCGATTTTAAACCTCAAATCTTAAACTTTAAATTTTACTGATCTATTATTTAAATTAAATAAACTTATTTAAATATAGGACTAAAATCATAATTATTCCAGATTTGAGTAACTAAAAAACATAATTAAATCCAAAATTAATAATGAATGGTATAGATATTTGACAAAGATAAGAAGAAACTTCTACGAAGATTATGAGAAATGAAAAGGAATTAAAGGATTGCAAAAATATTTTTTCTTAAACTACTTGTTTCATCATTTATAATTAGAAAGTAGGAAAAATTTGTAGCTTTCTATGTGAGATTGTTTTTAGAATCTCACAACAACCTTGAGTTTTGAGATTAAAAATGCCCAATGAGAAGGCAAAGTTGTTGTAGTTTTTGCTATGAGGTGGAGATAGGATTAATCAGTTAAATAGTATTTCTTCCTATGGATAAAAGCATGTCTATACTATTGCAAAAATTTATTAACACTATCTGTAAGTTGTGTTTCATTTTAACAGTGTTTTTTCTTGGGGCCTTGACAGATATAATGCAGAGTTTTTCTTTAATTAAGTATAAATAATCATCAAAGTAGAGATGTGGCAAATGCTTCTATATAACTCTCCATGATAGAAAGTTAAATCCTAGTCAAAATTTTCAAAATTTAAAAAATTAACTAACTTTATTTAAATTTAGGAACCAAAATCATAATTATTCCAAATTTCACTAATTAAAAACATAATTATGAAAAAAAGTAACAATGAACAAGTGGATATAGATATTTGACAAAATAAAAAAGTTTGTGTCAAAATTATGAAAAAAGGGAAGGAATTAAAGATTGCATAAACACTTTTAATTATTTTAATATATAATAGATAAGTGAGTGATATTACTTTAGCTTATCAGTTTGTAGAAATAATAGCAAAATTATATTGATCTACACAAATCAGAAGTTCAAGAAATTAAATTAATACAGAAATGACAAATGCTTTCATAAATAACTCAAAAGTGGCACCAAAAATTAGACAATAATATTTAATGATAATTCTCATTCTCTCCGTATTAATAAGATAATTCTCATTCTTTTCATGCATCAAACTTCCAGTCCTCTTTCATGCCAATTGGGGGACAACCCTTCTCGTTACAAAAAAACAAAAATAAAATACAGTAACATAATGTCAGTCAAAAATCAACTTAAAATAACGAAAATTGATGCTTATGCGTTAAAATAGCATATATTTTTTAGCAGACATTAATTCGATGAAATCTAATTATGTTTAGCATCGACTATTTAACTGAGTGTAAATTGTGACAATCAAACCAATGTTAATGTAACGCAAAATATAATAATATATAATTTTTATCAACCAAAAGTTGAAGTAGAAACAAATAAGATTGTGATGGTTAGGCCGACTCAAACATGCTTACACTGTTGTTTGTGTCAGTCAGGACAACACTATATTATGTCGACTTTTGTGATAGCCTTACTAATGCAAGTTTTCTTTTAAAAAAATGTTTGAGTCGGCCTAGTTGTCACAAAAGCTTATACAATACTATCATCAAATGAAAAAAAGAATGATTAAAACACAAAACTACCCACATGAAAAGTAGAAGATTACAACCGAACATTGTATATAAATAAAAGCTTATAAATAAAGTTATAGATAAAATTTGATGTTCTAATTGTACCAAATTACAATGTTCGAATTAAAATAAATATTTACATTACAAAGTTTTAATTAAAATAAAATAAAATACATAAAAAAGTTAAAAAGTCTTAAACAGTTGATACAATCAAAGTATTTATGAAAACAATGGAAATGGTGTCAACAAATTATTATCCGAAATTATCATTTTTAAAAAATGTCATCTTTAATTTTTTAAATTTCGAAAAATTAAAAGCTTTTATATATAAGGTTGTACCAGAATCATTTTGTTTATTTTATTCAGATCTCATTTTGCTAATTTTTATTTTAGAACTATATGGTCTTTAGTTGCACAATCTATCTTCGAGAACGTTTTGACTAGGGAAATGTAATTGCTACAAATAATGTCACAACCTAGTCAGGAACGTATTATCTTTAACATAATTAACAAACATATTGATTTAACTAATAACTCATCAATCTGGAACTTTACCGAGTTAATAATTTTTCAAAACATTGCTTCCAACCAATTTGATAGAAAATGTTCATTTTAAAAGTAAGAATCCATTAAACCCATAAGTCCCATCATCACAATTCAATTTAAACCATCAACATTAAACCTGTACGCCACATTCATCAACCACAATACTTAAAATAACATCAAAATAAACCATTGTTCGAGCTCAAATTTCATCACCATTAAAACATCAATCAAAATAAACCAAATGCAACCATAATTTAAATAGAAACAACCCAATTTCTGACAAGTTAAGTTATCTCTGATACAGAGAGAACTCAAATAGCGAACACAACTAAAGATATAGAAAAGGAGTCCTTGCATTCATGGCCAACCACCGCCGCCGACCACCACCGACAACAACCACAGCTCAAACAGAACCCATTATTTTCATTCACGACTTCAAAAACTCAAAAAATTCCCAAAACCACAGCCAATAGCAATGTATGAACAGACTGAAGAAGAGCTTACCTCTGTCAAAGCTTGGGAAGACCTGTTAGCGGCCACAACGTCCTCCAACAACAACAACTTCACGCACAACCCACAGAGAAAAACCAATCAGTCCAAAATACTCAATGGAGGCCAACTAACCTACCCTCAACACGATTTAAAAGCAAAATCAGTGATTGAAAACCTATGGAAGGTCAAGATGTCAGAAATGGTGGAGAGGAAGTCGCAAGAGCCACATGAAGAAACGTGTGAAATGATTTTGAAGAAAGTTGAACCCTAAAATTAAAAGAAGACTGCGTTGGTTATAATCAACTCAAAACTCAGTCTCCACTTGCATCGGTCGTAACCAACACTATACATTTGCATAGTAGTGTCGACCAAGCCGACGCTACACACTTTATATTTTTTTCGCTTCTTTAATATTTTGTTATTCTTAATTAAATTTTAATTTAATTTTTTTATCTATTAAATTTGTATTTACATTTTCTTATAATTAATAAAATTATAATTAAATTGAGTTATAATTAATGAAAATTTCATCATTAAATAAAGTTTCATGATTAAGTACAAATTTTTATTTCATATAAACATCATTTACTTCTATTTCTTATATTCTGTTTTACTCTGTTAATAAAAAATCTATGTATTATAATCAATTCAAACAATGACATTGTACTAATAAATACAAATTATTATCATTAATTTATGTTTGTGTTATATTCTTATTATATCATATTATTAATATTTAAACATAATCTTTATGTATACTTTATAAATATGAATATAAATGAAGTTATAAATACAAATTAAAATAAAATATTATAATATGTTGATCAGTAATTCTTAAATTAACTTAACTATGCTATGGAAACGTTATAAAAAATTACTTTAAATTGCTTTTATTTGTAATTAAGTTACCTATGTCGGGTAGTATGACTTATTTCATAAATCATATCTTCAACATCAAATATTAATTAACTAAAATCATACATGTTAACTATGTTTTGTAATAACCAAAATTTACAGTAATCAAACATATTAATGTAATCATACGTAGTACACATACCAATGAAGTACGATGATCATTTATCATTATTTTATTTTCTTTTTCACTGTCCTCTCAATACTAATTCAACTACTTTGAATTTTTTATTAATCCATTCATAGTCCAACCAAATTTCATGCATTTTTAAACAAATATTTTACACATAATTTTCTATCTACAAATTTAATTCACTTTAAAATAAAAATTATGTCAACATTTATGATTATCGTGCCTATGGCTAGTATGACATTTATTCCATCATATATATGTATCACTCACTATAACATGTATTTAGAATAATATAATATATTCATATCATAACTAATTAATACACATACTATATTACATTTGAACCAATTAAGTATCATTTAATATGTTATATTTTATATTCATTCATATTTTATACTTCAATTATCATAAAAATTTCTTTATTTATTTTTCTTCTATTGAAAATATTGGAAACATTTTTATATTCACACATTCATTTTAATTTATTTTCAAATTAGTCCTGTTATATATTTTCTTCTTTTTGATTATTTCTTTTTAATTTTCTTTTTGATTTGTATTTTTGAAAGTTTATGTTTGAAAATAAGGTAATTGAATGGTGTCAGTGCTAGGTTTAAAGCCTGGGCTTTTGAGATACAATGTCAGGTTTAAAGCTTGGGTTTTGAGGAACAGTGCCAGGTTTAAAGCCTGGGCTTTGAGAAACAGTGCCAGGTTTAAAGCCTGGGCTTTGAGAAACGGTGCCAAGTTTAAAGCCTGGGCTTTGAGGAACAGTGCCAGGTTTAAAGCCTGGGCTTTGAGGAGTGCCAGGTTTAAAGCCTGGGCTTTAAGGATTGGAGTATATATCAAATTTGGTGTTGGAAAATAACATGCGACAGTTATATGCAACATAGAATTTTTAATGAAATCATGCATGCAAAAATGGAACATGACTCAATGAAACTCAACTTGGGTTA
>Ga0209700_101309_pt1 | contig 51093 bp, 24 predicted proteins | sample SiratroredBW_FD_187528 | JGI IMG/M metagenome (GOLD analysis project Ga0209700, IMG submission 187528) | Root nodule microbial communities of legume samples collected from California, USA - Siratro red BW (SPAdes) (version 2) | ecosystem: Host-associated > Plants > Roots > Nodule | place: USA...
TTATTTTTTTTTTTTTTTTTTTTATGCATAAAATAAAACTTTTTGGGTGAAATCTAATCCTAACATATCATTATATTAAAAACCCTATTTTATGCATTATAGATATTTGACAAATTACAAAAAAGAGTTTTAACTAGTTTTTCTGAATTTTGTAAACATTTCATTACATTACAGTACATCACTACAATCTTTTAGTTATTATGTCATTTAATTTGAGACTCCTTCATTCATTGCATCCAATTGTACCAAACAATAAATCCTATTAGTAATAATCAGATTTGATTATCTGAAGTAATAAAGAAACAAAAGTTAAGATTTCAACACATTGATAATTTAGTATGCCTACAATTATTTTGATTCAAAAAGAAAATCAAAACAGGAAGGCATAACAGATAGCTGGGAGCATCAAGTCATTGATACATCAGCCATGAAAATAAATAAAAGTATACATAACAGAGATTATGAGAATTATTTTACTAGTTACTACTACTAGCTCAGACCATTATTCTTTGTGAATGTCTGAATGTTTTCTATGGGAACCCTCAAGACTTAGCAAAAGTGTAGAAGTTTACTATGATGTGCTGAAGAGAGAAATCTTAAACAGATATAGAGGGCAATAGCTTGAAGTTCAAATCCCACAGCTCAAAAGTGCCATTAACGAAATCATAATGTGCTCCTTTCAAAGCTAGAGTTTTGTTTACAACACCAGCTCTAACAAAAGGATAAGTTAACAGGTTCCCAAGTGACACATTCACAGCTTCCTGCATTGGAAATTACAAATAAAGGGTAATATAACTTTTAACAGTGACCCTAAATTTATGATATAACCATATATTGCATATAAATAAATTAACGATAATTAGAGAGAATTAAAAAAATAAAATCAGAAAATGAGTAGAAAGAGAAATTATTTTTCATAACTGCTTCTCTTTATATAAATCATTTTCTTATTTTACTTTTAGTTATATTTTAAAATAACATAACAAACAAAATCATTACAAAAATGTATATAATATCTAAAATAACAAAATTCTTTCACCCTATATAATCCCACTGATACAAAAACATAAAATTAAGGGTGACTACCAATATAACCATATTAAATAAATGAAAAAAGAAAAGAAGAAAATATGCAATTGAAAAATAGTACCAAAAAATTAACGAAGACAAACTGTACATCTAAAAAAGAAACTGTATAATCTAATTAACATTTTATAATAATAATAATAATAATAATAATAATAATAATAATAAATATATTTTTTTAAAAATATATAAAACTAAAATTAATATAAACATCAAATTCTAACTCGTTAAAATAAGATAATGTATAAAAATATAAATACGCAGGCATAATAATATTTATATTTCTGCCAATTGTGATAAAAAAAATTAAAAAGGGTAATAATATACTGATATTAGATTATGTGTGCTTAATTCATTATTTTATTAAGAAACACTTAAATTGACTTATTTTAACAAAATCAATAGTTTTATTTCTATGTAATGCAAACCATCATGTCTCTGGTTTTCCACTTTTCAATCCTCTCCAACTTGTCATCCTCATCCAAAAGAAGGCTAAGTGGTAAAGGTTCATTTACTTACCTTCTCACAGTTAGCACACTGCTCTTCGAAGCTTAAGTCACTTGTTTCTGCTTTGACCTTGGACCTTGCTGGTGTACATATTTGGACCCATTGCTCTATGAATTCACTGAAATATCACAGAGGAAGCAAATGGTTTTAAAGGTGGTTATGTGCGTCATTTTTCTTATGTGTCACAAAGATTAACCATGTACAAATAATAGTTATGTTCACCAAAATCACTGTGCAATAGTATAATATATTCGTCAGGGAATCTTGTAACCAAGAATCCAAGGACTAGTTAGAGAGGATTTGCACTTAAATTCCTCAAAAAAGGAACCCTTCATGTAATAACTTTCTTCTCCTTTCCCATGAATATACATTGTGATTTGACATGAAAAGTCAGGGGAGCAGTACAATAATAAATGCATCTGTATATTATAATGTTGGATAGAAAGGTTATAATTTGTTCTTGGTATATACCCAGCAACATTTTCAAAAGGTTGTTTTTATCTGGATTTGTTAAGCCTTCTTCCGATTGTCTACAATTAGGTAGAATCAACAATGGTGTACATTACTTTATATTCACTGTTATAGATGCTGGGATATGAATGATGATTCTACTGAAGTACTAAACATTTGGAATAATGCTTTTAACACATTAAATTCTATTTACTGGCAATTATACGAATGAGAGAAATAGATGTGAGTTGAAAAATAAAAAGAAGTGATAACATAGGCGATATGATGAAAAACTATAAACCAAAAAATGGATGCATATAAAATTATTTAAAAATATGTTTTACTGTACCTTTATATTCTTTCAATTATATCTGTGAAAAAGGAATACAAAATCACCTAATGAAAAATAATATTTTGACATCCTCCAAAAATATTATACCCACCTTACAACTCATTTTAATAATATAATAATATGAATTAAAATTTAAGTTAAAAAATGAAACTCATTTAATTAAAATATTATTATTTTTATTTATCAAGTGAATGTGTTTTATTTAATGGGGGTTACATATCACGACACATGAAATTCCTGAAAGATTACATATAGTCACAGTTTAAATTAATTTCATAGTATGTGTTGCTGTTACTCATCCTTCTGGCAAAGTTATTCAGGGCAAAATTTATATACGATATTTTATTTGCTTTTGGTACTGTTCCTTACTTAATTTTAATTGAAAAAAGACCTAAAAAAACTGTCGTGAAACAGCATTTAGGGTTTAACCAATTATTTATTCCTTCTTTTATAGATCTAAACAACAGTAGTGAATTGTTCCTTCCTTTAAGATCCATTAACTATGAGTTAAAGCCCTTCACTTTTAAGTACACGATTAAGGATGTTCCAAGAAATCTTAGTTATAGTAAGAACGTATGAGACTTGCCTTGCAGTGGTCCCATCGTCTGGGATAGACATGAGCCCCTTTATACCTCCACAGCAACTGTGTCCAATAACTACAATATTCTCCACCTGCAAGTTACAATACCCATTAGAATCTAAAAAAGACAAAAAAAAAATTGCAATAAATTATATTCCAGTTTTAGTAAAAGACACAGTTCATCTATGTAAGCTAACACCACCACTACATGTGTTCCACTTTCGTCAAACTAGATATAAAAAATGGTCAATTTAAAATGAGATGCTGGCATAACTCATACATATTGTGGAAGATAAAACATTTTATACTAATTAATAAAATAAAAAGAAGATGTTGAATAAATTAAATAAATGAGTAAAGTAGTGAACATATTTATTATATTCGTAATAATACATAGTGGGAAGGTGTGGTTGATAGGGGACTAGATGTTGAGTTATGATTTATGAATTTGACTTCCACTATTTCAGTAGATATGTGCGTGGTAGTTAGTTGAACGTTTGATCTTATCATTCTTGGCTTTAGCAATATGTGCATCAATTCAAAGATTCCTTAAGCTGTTCATAAATAATTTTCGTAATTTGTCTTGATAAAATGGCAAGTTGACATTGATGCGTGTGGATCCCAACAAATAATGATGCAACATAACAAATTGCATCTACCACCAAACTTTCTTCCTTTCCCTCAAGACCCACCATTATTAGAGCACTATACCATATAAGATAAGCTTCACATAAAGAGAGGAACACAGAATGAGAAATAATTACCTTTAAATGCAAGACTGCATATTCAATGGCTGCCCCAGCTCCTGAATACTTCGTCTACACAATAACACAAAGCCAGTAAAAAGAAAAATTGTATTAATTTCAAAAAAATGACATGTTTAATTGCGGTACACAGTCAAACGTTAAACCTTGTCATACGGTGGAACCATGTTGGCAATGTTTCGGACCATAAAGGCTTCACCGGGTTGGAAATCCAGAATATGGGATGGACAAACTCTCGAGTCTGAGCATGCAAATACCATAAACTGCACGTGTTCGTAACAATGTTATATAATTTTTATTAGTGACAACATAAACCTATTAAAAAAAACTTGTTGTATAAAACAATTATTTAAAAAGTGGACTGGTGGTTGATTCCGTCGAAATACTAGATTAATAGATTGTTAGTTAAATTAGTTAGTCACTAGTTCGACCATATAAAATGGTGTAAGTAATTTAATATCCAAACGTAAGTATACATGTTATTTTGTATTATGAGTTACTATAATTGATTATGGTCAAATGATAAGTATATATATGATACTTTATAATTGAAAAATGTATAGCTAGTATATACGGTATGTAGTTGGCTAATAATACTTAACACATGCCTATGCTGTACAAAAGTAGGAATAGAAGATTTCATTGATAAATCTCAAAACAACGGTTCCCTTCAAATTCAATTTTGTTTGTGTGTTTTCATGCTGTTATTATCGAATAAAATTGATGTTTTTGGGCAAAAAGGAATTGAGAAAAAGCAGTAACTAGTGAATATGCAACTAGTAACATGACTAACCTTTGGGCTTTGTCCTTTGGCAAGTTCGCCATATAGATCAGGATTTTTCCTAAAAAAATACAAAGAATCCATCAAAATCTCAGAAACTGTATAATTCCCTTTGTTACTGGTTAAATTAAAGTGAAAACAGAACATGCCTTAATTTCCGCAACAAAGGATCAAACTCAACACGAAAAGTAAAGTGCCCTTTTTGCACCAAAGAAAAAACATCTTTTTCGACATTGGCCATCTCATGATTTCCATTTATTTATGGTTGAAAGAAGCAACGTCTTACGTTTCCACTTAATATTGTAAACATAAAGTTCCACTTTCTATCACCACCCTTTCCATTTTATTTTGAGGGAGTGTGACGGAAAAGGGATGAAAGAGGAACATTTTCAAAATATTCTGTTAGCTATTAATTTCATTTTTTTATTTTATTCTTTGCTATTATTTTGTATTAAAAATATAACAAGTATTGTTTTGTAAAATTAAGTATTAATTTAAGATTTCATTCGATGATACATTAATTATAAAAATTTAATTAGAATAAAGTGCATTTTTTTCCAGGGGTGTAAAGTAAACATTCACATTAATATTTGGATTTAATATTACGGATGTATAGAACTACTTTTTATTTTAAAATATTTAGAGATAGAAGATTGTGCTTAGGAAAAGTGTTCAAACTCAAAGTTCCTGAAAGAAAGTTTATAGGAAGATTAAATGAGAGTTTGAACATGCAAAAATCATGTCAGTATAAAAATCTTATATGGTCAACTGTTTCCAAATTACTATGTCATATAAATTTTTAAATAATTATTAAAAGAGCCAATAAATTTATTATGATAATTTATAATGAAATGGTACGTTATTGACTATTTTATAGAATACAAATTCTTAATTTTCTTACGAAGATATTTATTTTGTTCTGGTTAACTTCAGACGGAAAAATACAAATTTCTTTCACTGTTATCCCATCACAATAATAGTAAACTATTCTAAAATAATGAACTCTATTCATAATATAGCAAATTCTTATCGAGAAGGTTCCTAATTGAATAGGGAGATAATAAATGAAGGAAAAAGACACATACACAAATTTCTCATTCTTAAAGTTGGTGAAGCCGGTTTTGATCCTCTCCTCCGGGTTAACCGGCTTCGAACCGGCAGCTTCAAGCTCTGCCGTCAGATCCTTAATCTTTGCGGTGGCGACCTCGCCGAGTTCAGCTTTTTCACTGTCAAAAAGAAAATAACAGAAACCAACCGTTACATTGCGCGGAATTCAAAGCGCGTACGAGGTGGCGTGGGACCCGCATGAGAAGAACGAAGAACCAAACCACACCACCTACCACCTCCTTCTGAAACGCTTGCGGTCGTGTTTGTCATAAAACGACGGAGCCAAATGACGAAAAAGGACAACAATGTTTATCTGAATTACCTGAGAAGCTTGGTCAGACTTGCGATGGCTTCCTCGTACGATTCTCCTGCCATCTCTTCCTTCTGGTCTCAAACAACACAATACACATTCAGTTGAATCCAAACGTAAAAAATCCAAAAAAACGCATCATCAATCTCTTCATAAAATTAGTTAATAATTAATCTACGACAAATATATATAGTGAGAGCATAATCGTTAATCGATCATACACACACACTCACGAATTCTACGTATTTTATTTTTGAAGTTCAACAATGAATCAAAATAACTCATCATCTAGCAAAGAGATTAGCGAAAATTAAAATTAATGAATCACCGTAAACGTGAATTGTAGAATATCGCGTGATCTGAAGCTGGTGGACGAAAAAAAAGAAGAGAATTAATATATATGTGTGTATTACCTTTGGTGCTTTCTGAGTTTGTGTTGGAGGAACAGGTAGTGGTTAGATTTGGAGGAAAATAAGAATATTTTGTTTGTGTTTGTGTTTGTGTGTATTGTATTATATGCAGATATGACTATGACGGTTGAGTTTTCATTAGGCGTGTGATAGAGGAGAGGGGAATAAGGATTCACCTTTGGTGTGCCACTCATCACGGGTCTTAATTTATTACCAACATCACACATTTCATTTCATCAATAAATAACTCTTTATTTTGTTAGTTCCAATCAAACTTGGTTCAGATAATTTGTCAACAAAAAATATAATTGAGAAAAAAAAATCTCAATAAAAATGATAAGTCAGATTTAGTCATTAAGAAAGTTGATTATAAACCCTACTAATGTTATTGCAGAATAAATAAATATAATAGACGGAAGGTAATAAATATTAAATAATTTTATACGAAAAATACAAAATAGGAAAAATAAATTTATTATTTTTACTTATTTTTTGAATAAAAAATAATATAATTAGTAATATCGGTTTTATTTTTTAGAGCTTTTTGAGTTTAAAAATGCAAAAAGATCCTTTAGTTGTTGTTCTTCACCGTCTTCACGTTGACATGAAGTGGTTTTGCTCTCATAAGAGTTTGAAAGTGTTCCAAAAGTGATATAACTGGAAAGTAAGAAAAACCTCTTACCCCATTTTCTTGCCATATAAAGTAGAACACAAAAATTCATGCCCACCAATATTTCTAACTTTATTTTTTATTTTTTCCATGAGCATGATCATTCGAAATTGATAACTGAAAATTAATACGTTTTCACAAGATGTGGCGTTTTAATCTACAAATATTCTCCATATCTCACTCAAAGTCTTATTGTCATAGTCAGAGTACGTTTCTTTCGTTTACGTTTTATGTTCAATAAACAAAGAAAAATATATTTTAAATAATTCATTTTAGTATTCTTTTCTGATTAAAATAAAATTTAACCTTACAAATTTATATTAAAAATAATCATAAATTATGATGTCCATGAAAAAAGCAACTCATGTAATTGCATCTAAATTTTACTATTTTATGTTTTGAAAATGTTTGCATGAAGAAAAAATTAAATTATTGATAGAATTTTATTGACGGGATTTTATCCGTCAGTAAAATATCATTATCGACAATTTTATCGACGGATTTATGAGTTTGTTGGTAATTATCGACAATTTTATTGTCAGTAAATCTGTCAGTAATTACCGACAGACTCAGAAATCCGTTAGTAAATTTATATAAAATAATTTATCAATAGATTTTAGGTGTTTCCGATAGATTTGTCTCGTCAATAATTTTTATTTTTTTAAATAAACATTTAATTATTATTTTACAGCAGAATTGGATAATTCTTTATCACTTTTTTTTTTGCTTTTTATTTTACATCTTTAATTTTTGGTTTTAAAATTTTATCCCACGAGAGTACTTATGATTATACTCCTACACTAAAGTTAGTTATTAGTTATAATAGAAATAATATATAACAATAGTCAAGGATTTATTACTTTATCTTTAAGATGTTTAATTATTTATATTCATCTTGTTAGATCCATACTTTTAAGGATAAATAAAATAGATTCAAGTATCTTTAATTATGGTTTGTGAACGATTTATTATGTGATGTCTTTAAGATTTGTTGGAGTGTTTAACAAGATTTTGACAAGGGGTTGAGAAAAATTTATTTCTTTGTGATAACATGTTGTGGGCCTGTACAGTAAACTGGCTTCTAGGCAACAAATATGACCTGCGAAGAGTCTAAAAGTTTTAAGAATTTTCTACCGTTAGATGATTCGAAGCATCACGTGATCGTAACCGATGATAATGACAAATTGAACTGTTGAAGAGCAAATACATCGTGATTATACTTTAAGGTTATAGGCAATAGAGGGGAGCCTTCTCCAGGACAAACTCACAACTTGTATGAACTTTTTTGTCAAAATTAAAGACTCATATGAATTATATTGTCAAGATTAAGGACTTTGATGAAAATAAACCTGTAATAATTGAATTAGAAAATATTTTTTCAAGTATTGTTGGTAATTTATGCTTCACACTTTTGCTTTTACTATTAGTGTGTTAGATGATGCTATTTCTTTCCATAAATGTATATTTTTCAATGTTGTATGTCATAAACCAAAAAGATTTATCCTTTTTATTTTCAGTCTTGCTTAACAATAAACTCATCAATTTTTCTTAGACAATTTCTCAATAAGAATAGTTTGAGTTTCATACGTTACACCAGTTCAAGAGCATTTGAATACTTGTAGAAAGTGAGAGGTGGTGATAACCAACTATGAGTCATACATCTCATCAATTAGGACAAATATTAGGTAGAATTCAATTATTACATAATACATTTATATAATTAACATTTATTTAAATCATAACTGTGAAATTATAATTGATTTGATTAGTTTAATCCATCTAATCAGATTGTGTAGATGAATCAGAATCTATTGATGACAAGATAAAAAATTATTTAATTTAGTTCGACTTAATTGGATGAATAAAAATTCAACATGAATTAATATAATTTTTATTTTTTTATCATATATATATATATTTGAATTGTTTATAAAAATATGCTGTTCGCTTTTCCTTGTGGATTTATATAGTTCTTAAGAATTATTTTGAATATTAACTATTTTACTGTGATGTTTTTTTGAGATTTGAACTATGGAATTATTTTCTCAATTTTTTATATATTAATATTATAAAAATTTAAAATTTCCAGGTATAATATGTTTTTACTTTTTTTAATGTAAACGGAATCAACCAGATTAATTAATTACTAACACTGCTACTATTATCTCAATGGATTGATTAGGTGAATAATAAAATTAAAATAAGAGGAATGAAAAACGTAATCCAAAAATAGTTCCTCTTGAATTTGTAAGTACTTTACTACCAAAGTTGACACAATTGACAGTAACATCAGAAGAAGAGAGAGTGATGGATAATTTAAATGCAATTAATTACCTATTACGATATCCTATGCTTGTACTACTATGAAATTTCAATTTCAATCTAACAAAAGGCAATTGAAGATATTAACACACATGTTGAAAATTGGAGATGCATCACTTTGTGAATTTTAATAATGAGCCAACGTAATATAGAAATGATAATTAGAGTTGAGCTTAATTATAATCGAATTAATTCTAAAAATAATATATTATCTGCAATATATTTTTTTAATTCATTAAATGTATCTTGAATATAGTTCTATGTTGGAGTTTGAAAGTAAGCAAACCTTTGTCCTGTAATAGTTATAACTTCTCTCTTTATATATGGTTTCCAATTGACTTTTTTCAAGTGTTTTGTATGCTACATGAAATAGAACATATAATTGAAGTTTGGAAATGGAATTAAACCTTGTAATTTTCTCTAAAATGTTTAATAGTATTTTTCAGAAAAATTAAATATTCAATTTCATAAGATTTATTTTTTCCACATATATAAATTATAGTTTTTTTTAACACATTGTTAATGTGAAGAATTCACAGTTTTTATTTGTAATTTTTAATGTTATTTACACGCTTATATATAAATCTTAACATTCACAATCTTTTATATTTGAATTTTTTCTTTAAAATATTGATCAAATATGAAAGTTGCTCATACATTATATAAGTTCAAATAATGTCAATTATAATAAAAGTAATATTCCTTAATTCGTAATATGTAGATTTATTTAGGAGAGATGAAGTTGTTGCCGTCAGCATCTCCTCTCACCATATTTAAGTAATTATATTATTTTATTATATATTTATTATTTTTTATATACAAGATAATTGTTAAATGGTATTTCAATTACAAATTTTATTATTTAGTGATTATATTTAGAATAGTGTTAGAATCCTTTAATTAGTATATTATTTGATTAGTGATTAAACTAAAATTAATTTTCGAGACTACAAAATTAAAATTATTGTGATTTAAATCAAAATTAAAAATAAGGCTACAACTTTAGGCACAGTAAACTAAGAATAATTTTATTTAAATTAAAATTAGAATTAATATTAGAATTGAGATTAAAATTTTACTTGAATTAATTTAAATAAATTAAATCAACATTACAACTAAATTAGAGAATGTAACAAAATTTATTAGAAAAATGTACTGAAAAATTAATATCATTTAAATAATAGTACAGTTAATACTTGAAATTATTACCTTTTAGCCAAACAGATTTTAAACATAAAGTGCATTATTTCTATTAAAACGTCTACACATATTACAAGGTTTACATATTCATATTAAGTTAATAATTATAACCTTTATGTTTACCTTATCAATTCGAAAAAATAAATATTTTTTTTCTTTCAGAATCAAAATACATTACTTGAGCCTAAAGTTAATGTCATAAATTATTAGGACCACCTTATCTTTCAGCACAAAACCACTTTTTCCGATACTTAATAAAATGACATGAATTACCTCATATCCAACCCACAAAACATAAATAATTAGTGTTTAGAACAACAAACTAAACACATAATTAACATTCCGTCTAAACAACGTTAAAATCGTGATTAGACAAGTAAATACCTACTAAGAATACTATAAATTGGTAAACATCTCAATATAAAATAATTAATATTTCAGTTTTTACAAAAGTTATTATATATTAGTAGTGATACTAAATCTCATTTTTAAATGTTGACTACCATTCTAGGTATCTCGTGTTCCAAAATTGAGGCAGAGAAGAAAAATTAAGACTAAGATTGGACAAGATTAAGAAAAATTAAAACTAAGATTGGATAAGATTAAGATCAAGACCTCTAATATAGGATACTTTTATACAGACTGATCAGTAGAACACAAGATTTTATAATGTCATCTTATCTTTATAAGAACAATTACTATGATATCAGAGTATAATTAAGAAATTCTATTATTTTTAAGTTTAGGTTAAAGTTTGTAATACCAAAAGTGAAATTATTTTATTTGGTTATATTAGAAATTTCAGAATCTTTAATTAATACCAAATAAGAATTTTTAAATGTTTGTAACCTTTTTATTATCTCTGTAGTAATGTGAAAGTAATGATATTTCGTGCAACCTTTTTATTATCTTTGGAGTAATGCGAAAGTAATGGCATTTAACTTCTGCTGTTCAACTCCAACAAATTATATGGTTTAACTTTTTACTTAATTTGTATTATAAACTATTAATGACTTTTTTATTGAGTAAATTCACTTAATTGTCACCTATTTTATATTCAAATTCTTATAAAGTATCTAGTTTTTTTTATTAAAACTAGTATAATTACATTTATTAATTTTTCAGGAATTAACTTGATTAAAATTCAAATTTTAGTACAATTGAAGACAATGAAATGAGTCCGACTAGGAGATGGTACATTATATGTTAACCTTAATTTCTGTCAATACTGTATATTCTTAAGAATAGATAATGTAAGACTTCAAATTTTCTGAAAAAAAAAATACATTTCTTGTTTCAAATATGCTACTACAAAACAGAATTAAATTCATCATATATTCATCATTATTGGGTAAAAAATTTTATTCATATTAAAACTTAGTATTTATTATGGTTTTGGTCTTAAAATTATATTTAGTGTTAGTTTTGTAGTTAGTAATTAGTTTTTATTAGTAGTTATTTTTAATTTAATTTTGATTATATCTTTACATTTAGATGTTGTTGTAATTAAGGAGAATTACAACTAAGCGCTTGTTTTGCGTTATCCTCTGTATTGGATTAAAAGGGTCTAACAAATCAAGGTCTAGAATACTGAAACGTAGATAATGTTCATGTAATCTTTACTTAAAAACAAAAGAAACATGATTGAAAAGAGAAAAAAGGAAAAAAAAAAACAGAAAAATGCAACATGGAAATTGAAGTATGATTTAATAAATGAAAAACTTACCGAGACAATCTTGCTCGTGCAACATAGCATCATACACTTTTTTAATGCTCCAGCCATGGTTTTCTTTCCACTGCAGAATCCTCTTTTCCCTGTCATCCACACACAAACCAATCGTCTGAACATACTTGCCAACTTGCAATTCATAATCAAGGAAACACCAACATCATGTTGTGCTTGGAAATTGAACTTCACATGGAAAACTACACAACAAACATGTCCAAGAAGCACACAGAAATAACTTCTTGTGGGCTCAAAAGCAGTAAAATTTTAACAATTTCGATAAGGTTTGTATAAAAGTTGAATACTCTTGTGTTTGAGTTTTTTTTTATATATATAATACTTACACTATATGTTAGGACTTGACGATACAGATTCTCAAAGTTTAAGAACGCAAACAGTTCAAGGCATGACAATGTTGGAAAATGCAAACTTTGAAGGCAGTTCCAAATGTAGTACATATTAAACCACAAAAGTTGGTAAATTTATAAGTTCTGACCTTCTGATTATGCAGAATTTGACAACTAAATAAGAGAAAATTAAAGGGTGCCAAAAGGGTAGTTAATTTACAAGGGTTTGGACCTTTTTTTGGTGCCCTGTGAGTGAGAGAAAGAGTGGCTAAAGTGTTAGGTGCTTATGCTGCGTTGGACCAACAAATGGGGTGCCATAACAAAAAAGTGAAGAAGATGAAAAGGGGATGGAGAAGGAGAATGAAAAATGAATTTGAAGGGAATCATATATTTACCAAAAGATGATAAAGAAAGCGAAAGGTGAGTTAATATTAGCTCAGGGGTTGTGATGGACACTACTTTCTTATCTCAATTCTCAAAGCCAATATGAGTGAAGAAGAGTGTTAGCTACATCATCATGCATGTGTCCTCAAGCCACAAAAAGAGGTCACCAATGTTGCATAAAATTTTTGTAGGAAAAAGAATATTTTGTGAATATGATTTGACACCGTTGTCAATTTGTCATCTAATGCAAATGAATGGATGATGTTTGTGTCGTCCCTTCAAAATTTTATTTTATTCGTATTGGCCAAAAATCTCATTGTCTTGGCCTTGCAGATTAATAACCTTTTCTTTCCTGTTTTACTGCAACAACAATGTTACTTACCTAATGGTTACATTCAATTTGTCTAAATGTCTCACTCATTCAATAATATTTTCATGCCTTTTTTTTATAATTTTATTTTCTATTAAACTTTGTCAACTATGCTGGGTGTTAAAAAATCTAAATGTGTGTTTAAATCTTATATTAAATAAAAATAAGAAAATTAAAACTTTGCAAAATTATTACATTAATATTTGAATTATAGATAGTGTTAATCTTTCATTTGACTCAGTTTCATTGTTATTAGATATCTCCAAACCACTAAAAGGGATTAGAAGAATAATTCTGAATTTAAAGTTTACTAAAAGGGGTTAGAAGAAGAATTCTGAATTTAAGGTTTTTAGAGTAAATGAACTTTAATGTATTTTTATTTATATAATTGAATCGATTTTCATTGACCTATGTAATTCTTTTAGTTCTTGTTTTACAATTCTTCAATGTTTTGCTTTTGTTTCTGTCATCATTCTTTGTTATAAAAATGTGGATCTTGTTAACAGCTGGATGTTCTGATAGACAAAATAAAAATGATATATTAATTGTAACTAGAAAAGGAAAAAAAAAAAATACTGTCACTAGAAAAGGAAAAAAATACTATGACTAAAAAGTAAAATGTGACACATTTATATAGATAAAAACAAAAAAAAAATACAAAAACTGAAACAAATTATGTTAATTTACGACAACGAAAAAATATGTTTAAGAATTAAATTAAATATTAAAAATAAAATAAAGGTAACATTAATATTGTTGAGCTATATACAAAAAAATACTATTTATTTCATTATGGAGATGACCATAATGAAGATGCAAATGGTGTATGACTCATTGGGCATATTGATATGGATGAAGGGTAAAATTGTCTTATTAATGTGTTTGGGTTGTTTAATTGAGACACGTTCACATTGATTAACTTCTTATAAGTTATATGAGATGGTTTTCTTAATAAATTGATTGTAAAAGATATTTAAATTAGGTTGGAGCCATACCTCATTTTGTGCTACTCCCATTTTCACACGTAAACTATAAATAATATATAATGATATAATTTCCGAACCTAGTGTAAAACTTCTTTTATATATAAAAACCTCTAATGAAAAATAAAATAAATTTATTCATAAATTAAAATTGGTTTATATTTAAGTTAAAAAATTTTATTTAAAAAACTACACTAGATATCTTATCTATATTAATTTTAACATAAAAATTATTCTATTTTATTTTTCTCTATTAGAATATGCTGCCCAGTTTTCTACCCAATAGTTCAGATTTATTTATATAATACAATTTTCATGATTGAGATTATGCAAGGTCTTCTGAAAATCTTAGATGAAATTTATATATATATATTTGTCTTGTCTAAGAAGGATAGAGGTTGATCTTTTGATTGGTTGATTCGGTGGCAGATTCTCTCAAAGGTGCATATGTATCTCAGCAACTGAATCATTCATTTCAGTTGATAAAAGGAAACTTCACTATAGTAAGGTAACAAATGTTGATCCCTTCCCTTAGTATATGGATATTGATCATCTTCACATGAAAAAGGTTGTCAAATTGAATAATTTTGCAAATAGAGGATTTTTCCAGTTCATTTATACTTGAAAATGTGCAGAACCTTTTCCAATCACTCTTTCTGATTGTGTTGCATGAATTTATTTTATTTGTTTAAAGGTGTTTTAATCTGAATCTCATAATTAACAAACATTTAGTGCCTCGGTTTGATTTCTACTGCTCATAAAGGGATTACCCTTGGAGATGAGAAAGGAGATGTAAAAGTACTTGGGTTTGATGTAAAAAAGAAGATAAAGTATCTTTAGTATATATGATTCTCTATTTTTTAGGTGTTTTTGAATCTTTAAAATATACAATTTGATTGTTCAACTACTGATTTCTCAGATGTACAAACGGTCTAATAAAGAACAGAATAGGAAGGTAAAGGCTGCACATCCTCCAACCCCTTTTTCCTTTCTAAATTACATTTGGTGATCTTTATCATTTATAGGACTTTCTATGGCAGGTTAGAAACTGTGATGCTGCAGAGAGCAGTTTTCAAAGGTATAAATATCATATTCAACATCTTCTATTTCGTACTTCATCTTTTTTGGGTCAGAGGAGGAATGATTTTTCCAAGTTTCCTAGAACTTCGTGAAGCCTGCACAGATTGTAGGTGTTGTCTGAAACATACAATATTAATTTGTTCTTATGATTAATGCAGCATGATTTTCGAAGACGTGGATCCCTCTGGGGCTTCATCATTCCAATTAGGAAATTTGAGTTGCCGCTCATTGGTTTGTAAACCAAGTGCTATTATTATGACAGCCAACAGATACTTCATGCTTCAGAAAGTAACTCAGTCCTGGCCTTCCCCTGCCTTGTGTTTTGTGGAAAGAGTGCCTCAAGATGCACAAAGTTCTCATGTTACAGTTTTTAATTCAGGTGATGGATCCTCTAAATCAGATAATGAGTCAACCTCGTCTAAGAGTATGCGGGATGTTCATATTGTAAGAACTGAGATCCACTCATGCATGTTTGAACTATCTCACTGAACATAAAAATTGTGTATTTTCAAATTTGTGGCACTGCTGGACCTATGCTTTATATGATTAACATCGTAGAGACCCTTGACTATTGCAGACTATTTATGGTTAATAAGTATTCATTTTGTTTTCCAGTCAATGCGGTTGATGGAGGACTTTCTAGATCTTGCTAAAGAAAATACAGAAAAGGATTTGGAAACTTGTGGTATACTTGGTGCCTATCTTGTAAGAATCATTGTAAAACCATAACTTATTGACTTTCACAGTCTTTGGCTTGTCATCGTAAGGTCTTCATGAATACAGAGATATTGGGCCTGTGTGTTACCATTTTCTTGTAAAAGAAGGACTTTTTTTTTTTCATTTTCAGGTATTAGTTTCAACTTATCAAAATAATGGGAAGCTAAAAAGCATATAAATGTGAATCAGAAAATATTTTGAATAACTTGACTTCTCATCAAATTGGCTGCTTCTTTTAAATTTCCACTAGGGAGCAGTGAGTCATACCTCCTGCATAATTACTCCTTATTTGGGGTCTCTGTGTAGATTTTGAATAAGCAAGATTGCTCCCCTCATTTAATTAATATATGTTATAACCGAAATATCTTGCCCCCCTTCCTCTCTCATCTTAGTCATAAGCTTGTACTCTTGTCATGTTTATTTCTGGTTGTGTTTTTTAGGCTGGCTGAATTTATTAGTACTTTATATCTTGTATGATTGTTTGCAATTTTTTGTTCATGGTATTTTATAGATTTACATCTGCCAAGATGGTATTTTATGGAAAAGAAATGAAGAGCCTGATTTGACCAAATGCATTACAGAATTTGAAACTGATACATGATCATATATTTCAATTTTCCAGGAGAAGGGAACCCTCTATATGACTACTCTGATTATACCAAAGCAGGAATCCGCTTCCAATTCTGTTAGTATCTGGATCACAGCCTTACATTCTTCTCACCTACGGCTTTAGAATATTTGGTACATATTTTCAAGAGGGCATGATTTTATTATTAATTGTTGCTAACTTGATGATAACTGAATCACAGTGTCAAGCTACAAATGAGGAGGAAGTTTTCAAAATTCTAAATGAAAGATCCCTTTGTCCTGTAGGATGGATCCATGTATGTCTTCCTATCCTTTCACTAATGCTAATTAAGAGTAGAGGTGTTTGCTGGTTGGTTTGGGTTGAACACATGAAATTTCACAAATCAATTTTGCAGTGATTGGATCACAGGTTTGTGGGGAAAGATATCAATCAAAACAAACTTAACTTGGCAAGATTGGGTTGGTTTACATTTGGTTAATTAAGTTGGGATGAAAACATCATCCCACTGAAGATGGAACCCAAAAATGAACAGAATGTTTAGATGAAATACACCTGACCTGACTACATCTCAGTGTTAAAGGTGGTATGAAACTACTATTCTTAAAAGGAAGACAAATTTTCCTTACATAAACAAAACAAATAGCTTTTAATAGTGAATTGGGGAGGGGGTTAATTAGATTCAGTGTTGGTTGGGTTGTTCTCATGTGAGCTAAAAGGGGTTTCAAAGTTGAACACCACTTGGCAATCTATTAAATTAGGGTAGCTACTTTGCCTAAAATTATTGTTTAAGCATGTAACTACTAAAGCTTACTAGGAAGTTTTTATCCATCTAAGAAATATTTTTTTCCTTCTTTATTCAGCTGAAATGATTTTTTTTCCTTCTTTGGAGATTATTCTCTTTGATCAAGATATATCATCACTAGAGCCCAAACTATTTTCATATCATGAATCCTTTTAGAAGAGAATATTCTCCTAGTTTGACTTCTCTAACCCTTTTCTTCTGAACACTTTCAGACACATCCTTCTCAAAGTTGTTTCATGTCATCTGTGGATCTGCACACTCAATATTCCTACCAGGTGACTGATCCAAGTATTTGCATTATTAATTAGGTTCTGTGGATCTGTATTTTTCTGGTAAAAACATTTTTTTTTGTTCACTGTTGTCACCTTTTAGCGCATTTAAGCTATGATCTCCTTTAAGAATACACGTTACTTTTATCATCAAAGTTTTCATTTGCAACATGGTTGCATTTGCATTGAATAGTTGACATATTCAAATATAATTTATATAGCACGTCCTTTATAATTTTGGTGGCAATAAGTGATTAAGGCCATTATGGTTTGGGATAACAAGACTTATAAGAAGATGACTGTAGTCTGTATATGATGGTAATATATGGATATTTAATTCTTTCTGCTAAAGTTTAATTGTATGTGTGTTAAGAAAGTACAATTACAAAAGTTTTCCTTTAACAAAAGAAATTGAAACGGTTTGTAGGTAATAATTATAATCAACCTAACTATTAAAACTCCAATTGATATTTAAAGTATAGTCTCTTTTCTATTTTCCTTTTCCTGACAAACTTTGCACTCACTGTTTAGTGTTATTTTATCAGATGATGATTCCTGAGGCATTTGCAATTGTTTTGGCACCAAATGATAACAAAAGGTCTACCTACCTACCGTCTTTTGTTCTACAATATGGACAAATTCTCACCCATTCCTATAGTTATCTTTGCGCTTATATATTAACTGATGTCTTTCACCTAAGATTTGATATCTACTCTATTGTACTTACATTTTTTATCTTCTTTTTACCCTTTCCTTTTTGAAAGTAATTCCTCACAGCATAATTGCATCTAACTTTCATTTGAGATAATAAAGAAGGTAAATGAATGTAAGATATTTTGAACTAAACCAGAATATATGTTCCTCTGACTCTGTTTTGGATATGATGTTAAAGTACTTTTGCTAGCTTCTCTTGAATCACAATAATAAGTCTAATTTCAAGTACCAGAAATGTTACATGCTAAGATATCTGGAAACTCAAATTTAGTAATTTTGTCCAGGAGCTGTGGATTATTTCGTCTAGCTGACCCTGAAGGAATGAATATTCTGAAAAATTGTCAGGAGACAGGATTTCATCTACACAAAGAACCAGATAATGGCAACCCTGTGTATGAGCACTGTTCCAATGTGTACAGAAACTCAAATCTAAGGTTTGAAATCTTTGATTTACGCTAAAAATGACATTGAATACAATACTGTATAATATGACAATGACAGATGAAAGAACAAAACAATGTTGATACACAATAGTTATGTTTTGTCTAATGTAATAAGGTAGGTTTAGTCCTTCTCTCTTGCATGTTCATACTTATTTTGGACTCCAATTGTCCATGCCAAATTGAAAGATATAGGAAATAATTTAATGAAGAATTCTTTGCTTTCTAGCTCCTTGTCACAGAATTTATTCACTAAGTTCTCTTTGGATTCCAGAAGGTTGAAGTTGCTGTAACAAGACATTTAATCTTATCTGATACTCTCTACATGAATATTTCATTCAGTTTCATGTGATACTTCTGTTCTTTCTTCCCTTCTAATATGATAGATATATTTTGGATAAAACCACTGAAAACAAAATAATGGTAATAGAATATATGGATCAGATTCTCCTTAAGATTTTTTAATCCAGAAGAACATCCCAGATAATGAAATTAATATCTTTATAAGTTAAAAATAATTTGTGTTTTAATATATTATTTCATATATTTAATTTTTTTAATTTGCGCAAAAATTAATTTTAATCTATAGAAAATTTTATTTTATTTTATTTTTATATATTTTTCTCCTGGAAGTCTTTAGTTTCTTCATCAAAAAATATTAAGCAAGAAAAGTATGAAAAAAATGAATTTGACTTTTTTATAAATTAAAAGTAATTTGTGTACAACCTAATTTTTAGAAACTCTCTGGTATGTTCTCAAGTTTTTATTTTTAACTAGTATATCAACTAATTTTAAATTATGTAAAAGTTTATTTTATTTTATTTTTTATATTTGTTCACTTATGTAAAAGTTAGTTTTATTTATTTTTTTTATATTTTTTCTTTAAGGAAAAAATTCAACCAAACAAACATCAAACATTTATATCCAAAGTTAACTTTGAATGATTAAGTGGTAATGGTAATTAGTTAAAATTAATACTTTTTGGTAAAATTATGATTTTCATCTTCTAAACTTAGATTAGAATCTCACTTTGTATCAATGTAAAAATTATGTTTTAACTGTTTTTAACATAAATAAAAAACACTAAAATAAAAAAATTGCTGACTAATATTAATGTATATAGAACAAATAATATTAGTTGAAAACAATTTTTAATAATATAATTAAAAATTACAAAATATATTTTATGAAATAAATCAATATATATATATATATATATAAGATTTTTAATCATTATAAAATCAGGGTTTTTGTTTATTGTATTTTTTATTATGTTTATGTTATTAATATTTAAGTTAAATAATTTAACTCCAAAACAAAATCAAACCATGTGCATCTCAAGTTATAGGCATCTAATAGTTAATATTTAACCTGTCTTAAACTCTAGTAGATAACTTTAAACAAAATCTACTTTTTCTTAATTATTTTTTTATATTATAACTCTCAAACTAAGAACATATGGAGTGATTAAAATAGGTTTTATTTAATAAATCTATCCAAAAACTTACATAAGAGTCGGATCACATTATAATATTATAATATTATAGGTTGACCTGTTTTATAAAATAATAATTATATTTTAAAAATGAAGTATTATAATAAAGTCATTAAAACTTACACATATTATAATTATATATATAAGATTAAAATTAATTTTATAAATATAGATTTTTTAAAAATGTATAATCTTTTATTTAATTTATTAAAAAGCAAGTCAGAATGCTGTGTCGGTCATTGGTGAAATAGGACTATGTAGAACTAAGTGTAGTCTATATATAACACCCTAAAGATTAGACCAATACAAATTTATTGGATACAGTGTGCAGAAACTTATATTAACTTAATCTGCTCTTTACTAATGGACTTTGACTTAGACTAACTCTATTTCAGGTAAACCATTATTTTGGTTAGATTTAAAAAATTAAAGATAGTTATAAATTTTAAAAATAAAATACTTATTTTTAAAATAAATCATAATAGTAAAATTAATTTTAAATTTTAGATACAATGATTTGATTTATAAACTTCTATATATATATATATATATATATATATATATTTAAGTTTTATTTGAAATGACATTGTTTTTTAAAAACTTATATTTATTATTTTTAAAAATAATCTAAATGTACTAATGAATCTGTGTTACTTCAACTTAAACTTATTTGAGACACACTATAAATGAGTTGAGTCAAATTTATTTACTTCAATTTAGATTATTAATTTCTAGTTCAACTATATTCAAACTAATTTATTAAATTTGAGTTCGGTTTACTCTATTCTATGAACTATTCAAACCAGCTTATCATATTAAGCTTATTTTAGCAAGATCAAGTTGACAATTAACAACATTTTTTACTTTTAATTTCTTAAAAATATCCTAATACGAAGGTTAGAAAATCCTTTTAAGAAATACATGTTGGTCGCTTTCAACTTACGCGGATAAAATATTTTGGGACGCGTAAACAATAATGTAGCTAGTTAATTGTTTATGGACATAGATACTCTGCTTCAAAAGTACCTACCCTACCCTTCATCTTGTGGATGAGTTTCTTACAAAGTTTCGAGGTGATTAGGTTGTTATTTCTGAGTGGTTATTACATGTGAAATAAGCATATTCTATGAACATTGGAATCTTCTTATTTGCACAACAAGAAATAGAAGACAAAAGAAGACAGAAGAATCATAAATTGCAATGGTAAGGTCGTATAAAAATCAATTCATGGAAAAACCAGTTATTATCATATACAATCGTGGACAAATTATTTTAAATAAAGTACTTACACTTTCGTTCAATAAAATAATAAATAAGTTTATTCACCAGTCCCCTTATAAAATTGGTTAACAAGATTCTCTGGCTAATAGTTTGTTTTCACTGATGGAAGAAATTCAAGTAATCTCTATAATTTCAACTATCAGTCTCTTTGAAAGTTCCAAACAGTTTCTGTCATTTTCTTATCTTGCTCTATAAGAAATGAATGCCGAAGAAATTGCTGTGTGTGTTCTTTAGTCTTGTTTTGTAGGTCCTTAAATACCAACTAAATTTTATAAAATATAAATGTATATAGTTTCTACTATCACACAAAACAAATTGTTCTGAATCATCCTGTTATCTTATCTGCAGAGATATTTGTATACTATACATCATTATCTTATTTAATGAATTATAATTAAAAAATGAAGCCATGATGTTAGATGGATGCACTGCTATTTAATTAATATGTTTTCGAAAGTCAAAAGTTTATGGGTTATTGTTTGGGGCTGTCACTGATACTTCTGTGTTTGCATTTATGCTGCATGCAGAGGGTGGATCCACCGACGTCTTGGACAGATCAGTCATATTTATTATGTCTTTGTTTTAAGTAGTTGTGACAAATATCCCTAAATAATTTATTTATGTGTCTTTGTAAACAATTAGATATGGTGACTGTAATTCTCTGGTAACGTTCTTTAATAATATCGTCGGCAGGCACAAAAAGGAAAATAATATTGCTGATTGCAATTCACTTTCCACACAAGAATATTGAATGTCCAAATATTTGAAATCTAGAACTCTAGAACATTACATTATAGTCGGATTTAGTTATAATTACACTAAGGCAAGAGTGATAATTAATTTTCTAGTTAAGTTGAGAATTTGGAATGATTATTTACATAGAAATCAATAAATTTTTTGAATCAATGAGATGGCGAAAAAATATTCTCAATAAGGATGAACATTCCTGCTCAATCCGTGGGAAGTTGCGAAGAACCCGAACAGATCTTGCCTGTACGGCAGATACGATTTGCGTTTATCGCTCTCTTTCTTTGCTCTGTTCATCACGTAATGTTTCTCGTGCGCAGACGAAGATGTGGTTTTCCCCTTCTTCACCTCAACTTTCTTTAACATAACGTTTCTCACCTTCTCCGCTGGCTTCGCCGCCGGCGCCTGGTTCAAGAACACAAACGTGTCCTTCCCGTCGCTGTTGCTTCGCAGTTTCACGTCACGGAATCTCCACAGCTTCGAGAATCCTGTGGAATTGCTCTTCACTGCAGACTTTGGATTCCACTCGCAGTACGGTCCTTCTGGCGCCGCAAGTTTCTCCGTCGAAGGTGACATAGGCGGTGGTAGTGAATCTTCCGGAACGAATAGATTTATCGGCAGATGAACGCCGCCATCGTAATCATCAGAGAAGAGAAGATCCTGGTTGAAAATCGGAAACAAGGGACGAATCTGGCCGTTGTCGAAGGCGTCATCAGCAGAGATCGGTGATCCGTTGGAATTCACGAGCATGAAACTAAATTCCTCATCCTCTTCCTCCTCTTTCTCGTGTTCGTTTTCTTCTTCTACCTCACCTTCGTTGTGTTCTTCTTCGTTTTGGTGTTCTTCTTCGTTTTTGTGTTCATCGATTTTGAGTTTTGCAATGAAATCGTGTTCGAACTTTCCAGAAGACTCGGCGAACTCGTCAGAAGAATCCTTAAACATGGAGACGGCTTGCATCTTAGTGAGTGTGCGATTTGGCTGTTTTTGGACAATGAAACCGAAAAGAAGGTTTTTGGAGATGCAGATATTTGATTGAAGAGTGGGAAGGTGAATGGTTGGGTTTATATATAAGGGGTGTGAGGTAGAGGGTATTGGAATTGCATTTGGTCTTTTGAATTTCAACTTTCAATTGTTTTGGCCTTTTGCGTGTTCTTTTTTTAATAGTATTCTCACAAGTCCCACGTGTTCTTTGGTTGGTGGAGAAGGAAGAACACGTAGACTCAGCTCTTCTTCTTGGTGGTTTCTTCGAGAAGAGTTGAAGTCGAAATTTGAAAGCTTGGTATATTTAAAATTTGTGCATGGATATTATTGGTGATGCAGAGTTCACGGGTTATGTAATGATATTAATGGAAGTGGCAGTGGCTGATCTCAGTGATGACTTAACTGGTGTTGCCTAATTGCTTAGGTAATTTTCTTGCTGGTGAAGGTTGTGAACTATTAACTTAATGTGAGCCCATCTGCTTCACATTTACTTATTTGTCCTAACAATGGGTGAAGTCAACTTTCTAGGTTGGTAGGTAAATTAAGTGGGTTAATTTATTATTTAAATTTATTTTATTTTATTAGTTTATTTGATATATATTTATTATTTGTTGTAGTAATCCAATAGATTGTTGTGACTTACCTTTTTCATTGGGATTAGTGGATGGATGAAGTACACGAACTCATTTATATAAATTTTATTCTTTTAATTTATTTTACATGCACTACAATTAAATTTTATTAAACATTAATAGGAATTAAAATATATATAATATGAGTTTCGTTAAATATTAGAAAGTGTGATATTATATAGATGAAATGTAAGAAATTAAATTATTAACTTAAAAGATAAGCAAATAAATTAAATATCAAAATTGATCAAACATTATTAAATAATATCTTAATTTTTTAAAGGATCAAAGTATCATTCTATTTAATTATAAAAATGTTGTTTTATAAGTTACAAGTCATTCTCCAACTTAAACTAGTTGAATTTAATTTAATCTACGTTTAAAAAAACTATATTTTTCATAAGATAACATCAAAGAAAAGAAAAAAAAAAGAAAAGGATTAAAAAATAGTATTGTTACTTTATTTTGAATTAATAAAAATATTTTTAATTTATTTATTGATTTTATTATAATAAAATAGTAATAATAATAATTAATTATATAAAAGTAATTATTAACCGATAATATATATTTTTATTGTTGAATATGTTGACACATGTCCATTGGGGTATACCAACCTACTGTCTTTAGGATGACACTGTTAATGTCTTGATCTCTTAATAACTAATCATTCAAGTCAATTAATTTGTAAGATTATTACTTAATCACTTTATTAGGAATAATTAGATGTAAATCCACTTTGGAATTATTATTAAAGAAAGTTGGACATACTTGTGTTTAGATTAACCATTTATACTTATAATAATTCAACTTAAATAGTATAAATAAGGATAAGTTTTAAGAGAAATGATAATAATCATTTGAACATTTACTAAATTATTGTTTCTCTTAACTGGGTGGAGTGTAAAAATATAATCACATAAGTACCTTAATTGAGATTGTGATCAAGAACCAAGATCAAAACAAAAGGCAATAGTCAAAGAAAAAAAATAAACAAAGAGAAAGGAAAGATCATAATTATGATGATAATGTGAGTTGATTCCATCCTATAAAATTAATATATATATATATATATATATATATGTGTGATGTGTTTAAGAAATTAACTGTTTACAGATTATGTTGAATTTTTTTCTCTTTAATTTAATTTTGAATTGACCATTTATTAGCCCTGAGGTAGTAATTGACCGAGGTACCTAAGGTTTTAGTTCTATTTTCTAATTAAAAAAACTGTAGGACGGAGAAATATTGATTTTTATATGGCGCATTGAACAAGATGAGAAACAAACCATGGTTTCTAAGACCGTCCAAGGACGTTACTATGTGCATTATAAGAATATGCCAACTATGCACCTAAAAATGACTCCAATGCATGCTAAATGAGCTCAAGAAAATATAACACGAATAGGAGACTCGTTCAACTCCTTTTCTAGAAGTCAATCACCAACGCGTTCATTAATCAAGTTCTTGAGATTGAAGCAATGGTACCTACGCGTATTATATATGTCAGATGTTCACACATGTGCTTAAACTTCATATTAATCTACGAAACAGATGCTGCGGGAGAATCTTAATTTAATTAGTACTTCCTATAAGTAATGTTCACTCGTTTTCGTACTTCATTAACATCTTCCATTCAACTTTTGTTATTGTTTAATGAAAGAATATCAGCTTAAATTACACAAACTTCAATGCAAATCATAGGTTATTCTGTGAAGTTCATTGACAAAGTGAATAAGGCCTAAAATCAGGCCGAAAAACATAAATAAATGGATAACAGATAAATATCCTTGTAGTATCTCTGTTGCTATAAAGGAAAACAAATTACATATATCTTTTTATTTCTTTTCTCAAATTATTAACAATTCTTTTTACTATTAACCTAATTCAATCTCATAATATATTATAATTTAATCATTAAAATTCTAACATAAAAAAGAAAAAAAAAACTTAAACTAGATTAGATATTTATTGAAAAACAGTGATACATGAGTCCCATCTTTCATAATGTGTAAACAATACTTGCACACAAAGATTCTTGAGGATTTTGTTTTTTTGTGATGCAGATAAAAGAATTAGCATTGCTTGTTAGCCAAGCACTACGCTGATTATATTAGACTAATTTAATTGTGAATGGTCCATACGCCAAGTTTGACTCGTATGTTTCCATATTTAGCAACCTTAGGTTTATATTGACTTTCAAATTTATGAGAGGTGGATAAGCTTTACTTCTAGAATTCTGTTCAATAAATTGACCCAAAGAGGTAGACAATTTACTTAGTCATAAAAAATTTCATTAGTATTGTAATTTAAAAATAAAAACATACTTTTTACCAGTGGGGTCATGAAAAGATGTTGGACCTTCCTACTATATATTTGATATATTGTAATAATATATAGTTTGAATGTAACCTAACTTTAGTAACTGACAATTAGTTGGTGTAAACTTTTAATCAAGATAACTGTATTTTTTTAATAGAGTAAATTGTGTTCTTTAACACTGTATTTTTTTTATTGCTATAAAAAAAATTATTTGTTTGTATTTATCATGGTTTTTTAATCCTTACTAATTCACTCTCAATTTGAAAGAGACTTTTTCTGTTTTTTTTTTTTTTTTTTTTTTTGGTAAAAGTAACAATAAAAAGTTAGAAGACTGGTTACGCAGAATGAAATAGATAGAGGTAGAATGCTTATAAAAGATATGTTAATGGTAAAAACTTAAATAACTATTCAACAATAGAGAAAATCAGCTTTTTTCATTAGTAGCTAGTTTAAATTTATAATAGAATACAAAAGAAAATGAAAAATACTTTAGATATTTTTTAAAGGAAAAATAAAATAACATTGTATTAAGGATTTTTACCAAAAATAATGTTTATAGATTAATATATTTTTCACTGACCCAAATCCTATCTTTTGTGTTGAATAAAAAAAAGTTTGTACTAAATCTTACCATTAACTTATTTCTAGAATAAAAAGGACAAAATGAATTAGGTAACTTGAAAATGAATTCCAATCTAAGATCAATTTACGAATTGAAATTTATTGAAAATTAATTTTATGAATATCCAATTATACCCAGTAAAGTGGATTTTGTTATGCATTCATTACACTCATATTCTAGAAATGTCCACTATAGGTCTAAAAATAGCAAAATCTGCTTCATGTGGCTTCAAAGTGTCCACTCATTTAAGATAGACAACCAAATTAGTACTAATATATTCCCTAATCCTATTTATAAACCTCTATCATCTAATTCAATGATTGATTAAAAAGGTAAAAGGTAATTAATTTAGTTTACAGTACAATAACTAGTAAAAACGCCAATTCACATTTTGATTACATTAAAACATATACAATTTTATAATTTTTTTATTTTTTATAGTTTGTATTATTTTTATGAATAATCAATTAAAGAATAAATTTAATACAATTAAAAAATATAATTTTTTTTAAAAGTAGTAGTAAAAATTATATAGTAGTTATTTTAAAAAAATATTTAATTTTTTCAAAATAAAAGAGTTATTTAATTATTTATTTTATTAAAAATGTATTTATTTATTTATTTATTAAAGAGTACAATTTTTCAATTAAAAAATGACACTAAAAGAGAATATTATAAAATGATGTATTTTCTTTATGTAATGGTATTAATAAACTCTTAATATGAAAAAAAAAATTGTCAAGATTATCATGAAGGATAAAATTGAAAAAAAAAATTGTATGCAGAAAAAGGTGTTTCCCCTTTATTGGTTATTTTAGATAAATTTGTCTTAACTTTATATTTTTTTAAAAAAAAATTACAATTAACAATTTTCTCTCTTATAAATATTTATGAGTACACTCTCTTATTCATATTATTTATAATCATTTAAGCATAAAAACATTTAATGCAAGAGATATTATGAATTAAAACATCCAAACTAGTCAGTATATTGGCAACCTAACTTATTAAAGTGGAAAGGTTGTCGATCAAGGTTTTTACTTCCTAAACTTTCACTCTCACAATTTTTAAAATCACTATTTTACTCTTTAAGGTGTAATTTTTGGACTACGTGCTGTAAACATTATTTAAAACAACCTTTCTGAAATTTATAAAAATACATTACAGAACACCGTTTTTAGAACACTACTTCTAAAATAAGAATTTAAAAACATATATTATTCCTTTTGAAATATGTTTTTTAAAACGATTTCTTTTATTCTTTTGGTATAACAGTGAGCAAATAGGACAATTCAGTCATTCCAGTGGCGTAGATTCAGAAAAGGGGGTGCAGAAAGGAAAAGCCATCAATCAAAATAGCTATTTTTAAAATTTCTTAAATGGGTAACACGCCATCTTCTTACACCTCCATAATTTCCCCTGAACCTCCATAATTTTCTAAATTTTAAAAGTGACTTTCATGAAAAGATTAAATTGTTCCTGTTGAAAAAAAAAAAAAAAAACTGATGGTGAATTGTGAAAATGATGGTTGAAAAGGTTAGAAATAAAGTTTGTGCATTGCAATGAAGAAGATTAGTGACGAAGAGAGAAGATAAGTGGCGAAGGTAGCAATTAGACAGTTGGCAGTGGTATATTATGGTGATTGGAAAGTATTTGTAATGGTTGCACACTGAAGACTGAAGATAGGTACTCAAGGTATTCCGGATTCAATCTCTCACCTCAGTCAAGAAGCTAAATACCATTTTGTATTATATAAATCTGAAAGTCACAAAAATACATTCCGGAGCAACACAAACCACAGTTCTGCAAACCACTTCTCTTTAATCCATCACCACCATCAACAAAAATACAGTTAACCGTAATGTAAACAATCAAAAAAATACAAATAGGAGAAGGTATAAGAAAATACTAACAAAGAACAAGCGTGCAGGAGACCACGCAGGGTCAGAGGGTGAAGGGTAGGGATGGTTTTAAAATTCTAACTTAGGGGTATTTTGTCTCTTCAAAAAATTATGGAGGTGCGGGAAGAAGCGTAAGTGGGTAAGAGGGGTAACTTAAAGCCCAATCCAATAAGAAGAGCCCATATTGAACTGGGATGTTAGGTCCGACAAGAGTCAGGTGAAAGAGTAGGGACCCACCAAGATACTGTGGCAGGCAAATCGTGGTCGTTGGTTAGATAGGTTCCCACTTGGAAGTTGGGACTCGTTAGGTAGCCCCAACGGGTTTATTATACTTTTATGTTGCGCGGTAACCCGAGATTCAAGGAGACAAGCATCACAACACAAAAACCAACATGAATCTATGCAAACATGAATTCAAACTAACATCCTAAATTAATGCTAACGAAGAAAGCATGTTCATGACTCATGATCCGTCTGCATTTGCCTTTTGCAGAGGCCACTGATTCTGGAAATTCATTTTTTTTTTCTCTTCCATTTCAGACGCACCACGCAGCACTCTCTCTGAACGCGTCGACGACGTGCTGGCATTTTCGTTCCCAATTTCAACGATTCGCTGGCCAAGAAGACTTCATCACCCCAATTCAATTCCATATTCTAAACAACAAGAACCCATGTTGTTGTTTTTGCTGCTATTTCTGCTTTGATCACTGCAACCTATCTGAGAAACTGTTTCAAGTTGTAATCTCATTGGTCCCATTGGCATTCCCTCCTTTTGTTTTTTTGAATTTTCTTGCCATTTCTGAGTATCATCAAACTTCAGATTTAATAGAGAATCAGAAATGGCTAACCAATCATCATCAAATGGGTCGTCTACGTCGGATTCTGTTAAGGCTCCGCTACCGTCCAAGTCGCTGCAGTCATCGGACGACGCAGAGTCTTCGCCACCCTCGAAGACACCGCCGCCGCCTTCACCATCATCGCCATTACCATCACCACCACCACCACTTTCAACGTCACCACCACCCCCGGAAAATTCTTCTCCTCCCCCGTCAGTACCTCCGCCAGTGCCGGAAAACTCCCCTCCGCCACCAACTCCGTCTCATTCTCCGCCGCCAACTCCGTCTACTTCTCCACCACCTTCCCCTTCACCGTCGCCACCACCTTCCCCTTCACCGTCCCCACCACCACCAGTTCAATCTTCTCCCCCGCCAACACATTCTCCGCCTCCTCCATTAACTCACCCGCCATCAAAAGGTTCACATCCACCACCTCCGTCACCGCCGCCACCTTCACAACCGTTACCATCATCGCCACCTCCACAAAATTCAGCTCCATCACCACAATCTTTCTCTCCTCCTCCGCAGTTCCTTTCGCCTCCAACTGTAACAGAAACCCCACCTTCACCGGCTTCTCTTTTTACTCCGCCGCCGCCGGCGGAGATAGCTTCAGCGTCAAATCCCCCTTCATTACTGCGATCAACACCAGGATTATCACCGGTATCATTACCAGGATTACCTCCGATTTTGCAACCAAAACAAATGTCTACTTCCCCGAAGAGCAACCCTCCGACGGCGTCACCAAGCTCCTCCGGTAATAATAATTATACAGGAGAAATTGTTGGTGTTGCTCTCGCCGGGGTTTTCATCATTGCCTTTCTTGCTCTAGTTATTTTCTTTATATTCAGGAATAGGAATAAGCGGGTCAACATCTATGCCGTGCCACCCCATAGGAAAGCTCATATGAGAGGAGCAGGAGCAGCAGGAGGTAAAGCATATATTTTCTTCAACCATCTTCGTTGTTATTGGTGTTCTAACCAGTTCTCTGCATAACCAAAATCAAAAGATGAACATCAAAACTAATAATAAGAAAAGTTTGCTCATTTCATTCTTCCTTTTTTCTAGAAATCCTTAGAACCCAAACATACTTGTTGTTATCTTGTAGAATGATATTGGTGTGGCTTAGTGCAGATGTGCATTACTATGTAGAGGAGCCTGGTTTTGGGAATGGAGCACAACAAGGTAGCATGCCTTTAAAATCTACTCCAGATCCGACTCTGAGCAGTGGTCAGTTAGTTTTTACCTACGAAAAGATTGCGGAGATCACTAACGGGTTTTCCAGCGAAAACATAATAGGGGAGGGGGGATTTGGGTATGTTTACAAGGCTTCCATGCCTGATGGTAGAGTGGGGGCGCTTAAGATGTTGAAGGCTGGTAGTGGGCAGGGAGAAAGGGAGTTCAGGGCTGAGGTTGACATCATCAGCATAATCCATCATCGACATTTGGTTTCACTTATTGGCTATTGCATATCAGAACAGCAACGAGTGCTTATCTATGAGTTCGTTCCTAATGGGAATCTCAATCAGCACTTGCATGGTAATGTGAGTTTCTGTTTTTTTTTTAAGAAATGAATTTGTTGTTTGTCTGTGTTTATGAGGTTATCCTCATGTCCTTATTGCTTGTTTGTGCCCTGCTCCTCACAGGAAGTGAATTCCCAATTTTGGATTGGTCCAAGAGGATGAAGATAGCAATTGGTGCTGCAAGGGGCCTGTCATATCTTCATGATGGATGTGAGTTCATCTTGCATTTGTGCTATGAGATTATCTTTTCTTACATACAATACATTAAAGCAATTGATAGAAGCCATTTCTCTAGAACATGGTGCCAGTTTACTAGAACAGTTGATAGGGAAATGATTTTTGCTTGTGTACAGAAAAACCTAGAACAGTTTTAAGCGGGTCCAATACATTGTAGATTCTAATGTGCATGGCTTTCAAAAGGTTGTGCAAAGGGCATAACTAAATTGGATATGCCTGTTATCCTTGTCAATTCAGTCAAAAGTTTCTTTCGGTCCAAGAAACTCCTTTTCTATCCTTTTCTCAACGGAACTCTGGGGCTGACAATTTATTAATTTTTACGTTGTTACCCTCTTTGTGTATTATGTTTGACGAAATTTACTTAAAAGGTATCAAAGAAATGGAAAAAAGTTTTCTACGGCAGAGAACTGGCAGAAAGCTTAGGAGATCTTAAAATATGAGTTGATTTTAAATCTGTACACTACATTATGAAGTTCATGTGAAACTAAAAGAATTTCATGTTATTTTTTGATTCTCGTCTCTTCAAGGTTCATTATTCAAAAGATAAGAGGGATATTAACCGTGCTAGATTTTGTGTACGTTTCTTCAAGCACAAGTAACACTGACTGATAACTAATCTTGGGCAGTTTTTCCATTCTATCTTTCAACTATTATCTCGATGGTAATCTTGTATAGTTTTGAAAAAACTAACGTATTTTATTTTTTCTAGGTAACCCAAAGATCATTCACAGAGATATTAAATCGGCAAACATTCTTCTGGATAATGCTTACGAGGCACAGGTTGCAGACTTTGGACTTGCAAGGCTAACCGACGATGCTAATACGCATGTATCAACTAGGGTGATGGGGACCTTTGGGTAGGTTTTCTCTGTCTAAAACATAAAGAAGTACATTCTGATATATGGACTTTCACGAAGGCTGTCACATGGCATCAAAGTGGAAGTAAACAAACACCTCTTTGGTTGTATTCTGAAAATACTCAGAATTATTCTAAGCTGAAAATTGAAATTTTACTTTGTTCAACATTGTTGTTTATCACTGTTATTTTGGAGGCCAAGTAGACATATCTCTTTGAATTGGCTTTTTATATTTTGAAGCCACATTTTAAGAGTATGTAGTGGAAACCATATCAGAGAAAACCTTCAATAGTGCGAAATGCTAAACTGCCATCTAACTCATTCTAGCTTCATTATGCAGGTACATGGCTCCAGAGTATGCAACAAGTGGAAAATTAACGGATAGATCAGATGTTTTCTCTTTTGGAGTTGTTCTCCTTGAGCTTATAACTGGAAGGAAACCTGTTGATCCGATGCAGCCCTTAGGAGAGGAGAGTTTGGTTGAGTGGGTACGTCTGAACATTATTCTTAGTTTATGAAATGAAATACACTCAAATTTTGAATTTGGTTAAATCAGTTGTTTTTGACATGATCATCTTCTTGTTTTGTTAATTTCTCTTACCAAATTGCCTTAGAAAACGTTGACCTCAATTAATGTTTTCCTCTCTCCACAGGCTCGTCCACTTCTCCTTCGTGCAATTGAGTCAGGAGACTTCGGTCAACTAGTAGACCCTAGGCTTCAACAACAATACATTGACAAGGAAATGCTCAAAATGATTGAGGCAGCAGCAGCATGTGTTCGCCATTCTGCTCCAAAACGACCTCGTATGGTTCAGGTGATAACAATACTAGACAGTTTTTACTTATTCTGTGTCCATCAAAGCCTATTGTTTTTCAAAATAATTTTGACACAGTTATTTGCATTTGTATCATTCAGTTTTATCTTAACTTGTTCAAATCATTTGATAATATGTCCATTGGTTTTTATCAGGTGATAAGAGCCTTAGACAACGGTGATCAACTATGCGATCTATCAAATGGGGTGAGATATGGTCAGAGCACTATTTATGATTCTGGTCAGTATAATGAAGACATCACAAGATTCAGAAAGATGGTTAACGGAAGCTTTGATGATTCCGAGTTTGATAATTACAGCGCGGAATTCCGTTCAACTGCTTCAACAGAACTGTGAGTTCAACCCTGCAAGGAGCAATACTCAGAACATGTCTTTAGGGAACACACATACTATGAGCATATGCATAGTGGAGTGGTGTTTAGAGGCTGCTGGTCCAACTTTTTATTTTGAAACCAAAACTAATTCCACCAAATTCCTCTTCATTATGCCAGCATCAGCTTCCAGAGTATTAAGAATTTTTTCGCTTACAAAGATGGGAATCATGACTTCCAAACTTCCTAATCCTTACCACCATGAAAGTTGTGAAGAATGTTGAGATTGTATTTGTTTCACTTGTGCCAATCAAAAACATTATTTCTTTTGTACATCTTCGATTTTGCTTTGTTTTCTTTCCCCCCATTCTTTTTTTTCCTATAGCGGGGGTCATTGAAAGCTTGTAAAGTATAAGTTTGTTGAGTTTACTTTTTAATATCTATTGTTGTAGATATCTATTAGGAAGAATGAGTTTCTTACTGCATTTATGTTTTACGGCAGTGACCAGTGAACACTTGTGAATTGCGAATATGGAGCAGTTCTGAGATAGTTCAAGTCAGAGTGTACTATTTATGTTTATAGTCCATTTTTTATCCAAGTTGTGGGATTTGTAACAGAACGATGGCTTAGCTGATTACTGTTTCATATCAAATGTTTGTAAATGGAATGGAAATGATTTACATTATGATCGGTTTAACCATAGGATTGTTTTTTCCTTTCTGAAAATCTCAATAGAAGAAAACGATTCCTTCTCAGAAAAAAAAAATAATTCTGTACAATGTAGCATGTTAAAACTTTTCTTTCGATACTAAAAAAACATTAGAAAAACGAGAGATTACTCCATTTAAGGTTCAGACCAATAATAGAGCATTAAACCTTACTCCATTGAAATCATATTAATAGTGTATTGGTAGCATAAGCCGTTACATTTTCTTTTTATAATTTACACGCTCTTCTGTACTTAGTTTTTTTATGCAGAAAGGAAGCTCATAAATTCAAAAGCATTAGTATTAACTCCATAAAGTTAGCTTCTTTTATGTTTGTCTGCAGCAGAACTTGTGTTTGCGTCTGCTGTAGTTTTTGGATCTCTTAAAGTACGTTTTCTATTCTGAAACTGAAAAATTACATTTTCGTTGTGATAAGAAATTTAGCTACCTTGCGACATAATAAACTATTGTGAAGTGCAGCAGAATATATTAGAATCTGAATTTTACACTGAATAAAAAATACTCTCTTCTTAAGGGCGCCAATTGAAGCAATTATTTTAAACAAAAAATGGAAGAATATTTGAAATTCTTAATTGAAACATAACCAGGTTGTTATTAAGTTTTGATACATCGGCAATTTAAAGTGTTTTTGGATATTAGGTGACAAAACGAAGAAATCAGATGTCATATATATATTTATATATAATAGGGAATAAAACAGAGGAGAAATGTAAAATTTGTTTGTCTGTATGAAAAAAAATTCTAAATTTTGGTGACGATAACAAGTTTATTGTTTCAAATTCTAAAAATTTATTTGTCTGACTAGGCTGCATAGACACTACTGATACAGTTTGCAAAAGATAAAATAAGTCGTGGGAACATGTTTTCCCATCTTCCCTTGATAATGTTTAGATTTGGCAGATTCAAGAGTGTAAGATGTTGTAGAGCCTTGAAAACTATCCACCTGAACGATCTATATCAACAGAGTTTTTGGCTTGTCTCAAAAGGCCTATATCTAGGAATGAAAGTTTGTCCAATTGTGGTACTCATTGTGATAAGTTTAATTTAGATCAATGTCCTAACAATGAGTTTGAGAAAAAATAAACAAATGAGAAACATTTCATATGCTTTATGTATTGTACATATCCGAGACGATTGACCTAGGTTCTATCTGCGCCGACATCATTTAAAAAATACTGCTAACAACTTTTCCTTCTTCGGTAAATAAATTTACTACTCACGTCATTCCATCCATATTTTTGTTAGTTATTCTAGAGGCTACAAGGGATACAAATTGTACAATCTATAGATTAAATAATTTTTTTATTTCAAGGGATGTTTTCTTTTATGAAATAATTTTTTCTCAAGGAAATGACTTCTTCTAGAGATTCTTCCTCTTTCATTCATAATATGGTAATTTATTTGTTCAATATCGATTAATTTTCCTTTAGATAATTTGCCTTTAGATACTTCTCTTGTCCATCACTCTTTATGAGCCCCATGTTACATCTAAAACATCAATCTCTAATATCGATGGTTTTGAATTTGAAGATGATTTGAACCATGTAAGAAACCTTCCTTCTTATTTGTTTGATTATATGTGCTATAGCACCTTATTCCTATATCTCATTCAGAATTTTTATTCTTTGGACAAACTCAATTCAAAGTACAAAACTTTTATCAATCAAATTTCTATCACTTACGAGTCTCAATTTTCTATCATCAAGCATCCTTACATGGTGAACGGAGAAATTCCATGGCTCAAGAAATTAAGGCTTTGGAAGATAATGACATTTGGTATTTAGTCCCTTAACCGGAGGCAAACATTGCATAAGGTGCAAATGAGCTTTTAAATTGAAGTAGAACGTTGATGGCTCAATTGACATGTACAAAGCTCCATTGGTAGCCAAATACACATAACAGGCTAGGATTGATTTCTTAGACACTTTCTCACTAATGGCTAAACTTACTTCTTCTGTAAGAGTCTTATCAGTCGTTGCCACAAAAATTTAGAACCTACAACAATTAGATATCAACAATGCATTCTTAAATTGTGAGTTATTTAAGGAAGGATACATGAATATTTTCCTGGGTTACAAAACCAAAACAAAAGGATTAGTTTGTAAGTTAAATAAATCAATGTATAAACTAAGACAAGCTTCTAGATAGACAATGGTTCTACAAGTTCTCTTTAACATTATTGCAATATGGTTTTACATAGTCTAAAAGTGATTAATTTTTGTTTATTCATGGTTCCGATTCTTTTGTTGGTTTATGTGGACTACATCATCCTAGTAAATCCAGATTCTTTTTGTGTTGATAAGGTACAATTGACATTGATTTTTTGTTCAAACTAAAGATTTTTTGTTCTCTCAAATACTTCTTAGGCTTGAAAATTGCCAAATCCAGCAAGAGTGTCTCTTTGAGTAAGAGAAAATATACTTTTTTTTTTGCTTGATGGTATTGGGTTTTTATGTACCAAACTAGCTACATTACCTATAGACCTCAATTAAAACTTGACCTCAATGATGGTGACCCTATTAAGGATCCCTAGATTAATTAGAAGACTTATATTCTTGACAATTTCCAGACCAAACATTACTTTTGTAATTCACAGCTTAGTCAAATTATGCAGAATCCATTAAACACACATTTAGTTATAGTCCATCACCTACTTCAATACTTGAAGTCCACTCCACATCAATGTCTCTTTTTCCTAGCCAACAACAAACTTCATCTTTCAACATATGTTGATTTATTGGACTAGAGCAGTTGTTTAGATACCAAAAAATCAACCACTGAATTTTGTGTTTTCCTTAATGTTTTCTAATTTTCTGAAAGTCTCTCATTGTGTTCAAGTCTTTAGCAAAATCAAAATATTGTACTTATCTTTAGTGTAATTTGATTACAATGATTATCTAAATGTTTTGAAGTTTCAAATTGACACAACTATATTTTTTTGCGATAACAAATTTGTTGTACACTTTGCTTCTAATCCCTCTCATCATTAGAGATATTGACTATCACTTCATCCATGAACTTGTTTATAAAGAAGCCTTGACTCTCATTCATGTTAGAACTGAGCATCAAATAGTTGATATATGTACAAATGCCCTTTCATGCTACCGCCTTCAGTTGTTTCATTGTCAAGTTGGAAATTATCAAATTTTTTCTTCAACTTGAGGGAGATATTAAATAAAATATAATTAAATATTATAAATATTATATATAATGAGTTATTTAGTTTTCAAATATTCTAGATATTATATATAATCAATTATTTTATTTCCTTTTCTGTTTAACTTGTTAGTAGGTTTCATTATTATATATAGCAATTACCTTTTTTGTAAATGATACTTCTTGATTCAGTAAATTATTTTATTTCCTTTTCAAATGATAGAGGTGATTGTAGATATATATGTTCATATTTGATTTCATGTTGAAAATTTGATTATACGGTTATAATTGGTTATGAGTTGAAACAATTTTTGGTAGTTTTTTTGTAATAAAAAAGTTTCTACTAAATTATGTTAATTTAGAATAAAAATAAAACATCCCACTATTAATCATCTTTTATCAAAATCAATCTTGTTAACACTTTACCCTAAAGTCTCTAATGGTTAAACTTCTGCAGATCTTATCCCTACCATTATTCAGGAGCCAATTTAACTGCTGTTTTAGCCAATCAGCAAAGAACTAGACAAACCGAACCCATGGTTAAACAAACCATAAATATTTGACCACTCTTTAGAACCATATCATGTTAGAATTGACCTAATGGTGAGAAGTTTGAATGGTTGGTAATAAGTTAGACCTCATTATCAGTATTATAAGGAGTGTCTAAGGAGAAATTATTAAGTGAAAGATTTTATTGAAAATCATGGTAGGAGTATATGGACAAATATACTCCTTTAATGCATGGATGAGTATTAACTCTGTTATAGATTAGTTTCTTTTAACTTGTTATAGGTTTGTTTGCAGCACAACTTCTGTTAATCTAGATCGGTTCAAACTGAACTTCACAAAAAAAATCTTATTTTTTATCCAATCAATCCATCATTAAATTGAGTCATTTCTATGTTTACACGCTTTTTACTTACACAAATCCATATTGCAGACAGAGCACAAGATTTTGTTTCTAACATCAAAACAAGGGCATAAAAGAGTTGAGAAGATAATTATACATTTCACCTTGCAGTTGCAGATCTAATAAGAGACTGAAAAAACAGAGAAGATAAATGGAAACACAATGGTATAGAGAAGGAAGGAACGGTCCCCAACAAGAAGATGGGCTTGTCTACATAACACTTTTCTCAAACACTTCCCTTCATGGACCTGGCCTTATTTTGCCTTGGTGGCCAAGCTTCATTTCAAAGGTTTTCATGTCACCATGAGGAAGAGGCTTCATTCCTCTGCCTGCTCCATGTCCATTAGGCTTGGAAGCTGCAATTCTCTTGTCAAACCCGAACTCAATGTCCACTTCTTTTGGCCGGAAGTTGCCGTGGTGGTTCTGCTGCTGCTGCTGCTTTTGAGGCTTAGCATGTTTCTGACTGTGGCTGTGGCTGCTGCGGCGGTTGCAAAGCCTTCCGAGACAGCAAGCAACTGCAGAAATGACTACTATTATAGCCAAAACAACAAACACTGAGCCAAAAGATCCGTTTGAATGGTGGGGGGGTGACTGGTATGTGACACTGGTGGGGTAGACCTGAACAGGTTGCTGTTGCTGCTGCATCAGTGGCTGTGGCTGTGGCTGAACTTGTAAGGACATCTTCAATGAGAGAATTGAGAAGAGAAAATGGTTGTGATGAGGGGTGTGAGAATTGTGGGGGATAGGTGGATTTGGTATTAAAGCTGCAGGTCTTGTTCTTTGAGTGAAGGCCAAGCACTTAAGGGGATTTGGTGTGAGAAGTGGTTATGTAAATAGGGTCTCTAATGAGTAGGAATTTTCAATTTAGAAAAGGAGGAGAGGGGAACTTTCTTTAATAAAGAAGGCAACTAAAGATATTCTTGGTGCTCTTTAAACTTATTGGCTCCTATGATTGCTTTGTAAGGAGAGAAAGCAAGATCTTGCAGCATAAGGACACATTACACTCTGAAGGCCCCATGAAAGTGCAGCTTTTGTTTACTGGGGTGTTCCCACTCATAATCATTGAAGGACACAGTCTGTGACTCTATGTACTCAATACAACCCAAATACTCATCATATTTTGTTCATAAGTGCGCATTGCTTTTCTTGCAACAAATTATAAGGGGAAGGAGGGTAGAAAAGGATTTTTTTCTCATAACACTGCAATTCGTTATAGTATTGCCTAAAATGGTAAATCATATGGTAAATCATGTCGTGCTAACAAGATTTTATTATGAAAAAAATTATGTCCATAATTTTATTTAAGCTGAAAAAAAAATTGTGTAAGACACCAACTGATCTGTGTTAACTTGAAATTTGTCTAACTAGTACTGTTTTAATTAATACCTTAAGTAAAACATATACATCTGACAAATCTCTTTTATGATGGTATTTTTATTTCATGAAAAAAAGTTAAAATAATTAGTTATAATTAATTGAAAATTATTATTTATAATTGAAATTTTCATTTTAAATTTAGTTTTCAATTAAATAAATAAAATAAACGTTAGATTATGATTTAAAAAAAAAACTATTGATTTTTCATACCACTTTTATTGTATTATTTCAATATATGTTTAATGTGTTTAAAGATAACCAGAATCAATATATTACTACCAGATTATAATTTTAGAATCAATATATTATTACAAAATTACAATTTTTATTATATTATTTAAATATATGTTTAATGTGTTTAATAGTAATCGGAATTTGAACTCAAAATGAAAGTTTCAATTATAAATAATTATTTTCAACTAATTATTTCAATTATTTTAGAAACAGAAAAATACATACTCAAAGAAATAGTGCCATGCATAGATTTTCACTTAAGGAATTAATTAAAATAATAGATTTTCACTTAAGAAATTAATTAAAATAGTATAAGTTGGACAACATTTAAACATTATCATTGCCTTGCATGATTTCTTTTCTGCTTAAGTAAGATCATACCAGCTAACACGATTTTATAAACGGATAGAATTTATCCATTTTTTAAAATTGGTAATAATAGTGCAATTGGTAATAATATTGTCAAAAATAGGTAAATAAAATTTTTTATTATGAAATAGGTGAATTGTATAAAGTGGACATGATTTCATCTATGATTTCATTTAAGTAAAAAAGAAAATTGTGCAAAATAGTAACAATTTCTGTGTTAAGTAGAGAAATTGGAATCGTATTAGATTTATATGATTTCACTTAAGATATTAATTGAAATCAAAATCGAATTAGCTGGACACGATTTTAACCTTAACACATTCCATAGTTGAGACAATTTACTAATTTTTGTAATTGATTTTTTTTTCTTATTTTAGATAATGCTGATAAGAATTGGACTGTTATGTGAAAAAACTCGCAGAAAAGAAAAGAAAAGAGATTATAATACTCTTAGTTAATCTTTATATATATACTTAAAAAATTGAAGTATGTATCATACATTAACAGATCATAGATACAGTATTTGATGAAAGACATTTTGTAAAGCTTAAAAAATTGAGATACATGACTGGTCATGCTCTAGTTTGTAGGCCATAGACATTACTATACGGTTACGTACGAAATACATACCTAGGGTCTAAACAAAGTAACTGTCTTTAGGAGCAGGATGATGTTCCAAACGTGACGCATAAAGGAACATCTAGTCAAGAATTTCTCCGAAAACTGTGAAAGGGGGACACAGGGAGAGACCAGATTTGTTTTATTAATATCGGGATCTGTGCAAAAGTATCAAGCACTAACCATTCCAATAACAATCTTATAAGCTTAATGGGGTCACCCTGCCCTTATTGTCCCTTTATTCCCCTATGAAATAGGGAATCTGCTCGTGAGTGTTTGAGTTGGTAGAGATATTAATTTTAGATACACAACTTTGTTATCATTATATCATACACTTCAGTTAGTTAAATCAGTGCCCTGGTGATTCCTTTCTTAAGTCAAATTTTACACTTGAGTGTTACAGAAAAAAGTAAATTTGTTATCTTCATTTAGAACTAGATGGTATTGAAAGTACTTTTTGTTGTTCACTTTTTTGTACATGTTGTTGAATATGGAGAGTAATGGAAACACAATTGGGTTGGAATTTCATTCTTTTCTTAGCCATGGCACATAGCACATAGCACATAGGATAGCAATATGAAGCAGGGTGATGAAACCCTGACATCTTTTCAATGGAGAAAGTCACTATTCAGTAAAGGGAAAACAGTATATATGAAGCAAGCACTTTGAAAAATGGTTAAATAAATGCATTAAGGAAGCCAGCGAGGGTTGAAGAAAGGCGAATAATTCCACTTCCACGAACCAGAATATCATTGTTCCTGCAAAGTTTCGGTTCTGTTTCTTCCAGCGATGCCTCTGGTTGGCATCATGTGAGTTCTTGCAAGAGGGGTACTACAAGAATACAACTTTAAGAGCCCTGCGTGAAGAAAAACAACTTTCATTTCAATTTATCCATTCAAGTTTATTTTAATGAATATTTGTTTTAACTGGTAATTTTCATAATCTCAACAAATGATAAAGCCAAACATAAAATTACATGTTCAGAGATTTAGTCAAAACAAGCAGCATCACCATCAACGGCATTTGTCAGCAAGGGCATATTTGTCTGCAAAAGGATTTCATACTTGCTTGTCTTTGTGAGTGCAAGAAGTCAGAAATTTCAGTGTAACGTTCAAGTATAAAGCACTTTTTTGGGGACCCAAATGCTTCTTCTATTTTATCTCATCTAAAACATTTCTTTTTTTAATTTTATATTTAAAAAAAGTAAAAAATAATCTGTCTTCCTTTTTATGAAAAGAAATTTGGGTTCTTCTTTCGCACCTCCATACCCAAGCTGAAAATACGAAGTTGCCCTTAGGTCAAAAAATGTTTTAACCCTACCCCAGCTACAACCACTCACCAAACCACCACCAGAAACCACGGAGAAAAGCCAACCCCTAAACCTTCACCACAAAATCCTCCACGGTCTTCGTTTTCACCCATCAGCAATCCTTCATTAATTCCCAAAGGCTTTTTCAGTAATTTCGACAAGGGCATTTTGGGAAATTAAAAACTTATGGGGGTGCAGAAAGAAGCACCCAAGAAATTTTTTATTTATGGGCTACTTCATAATGAATCACTGAGGCCCAAACGTTAATGGGCCTGACTATCGGGTCGCCCATGGGTCCACCGCGTTTCAGAATGATTTATAATTTTGATTTTCGAAACCGTTGCTTAGTTTTGCGCGCGAATTCCAGAGAGAGTTTTGATTCTGAATGGAGTTTTCTGCGGTTCAGGAATTCTGCTTACATGTGAGTTTCTTCTTCTGCAAAATGTTCTTATATTTTGTATTCATTTATTTTTGTATGAGTTTCTCCCAGGTTCGTTTATGTAAATTATGTTCACATTGCATGCGAGTTTCGTGATTTGTTCGGTTATGTATGTGACATGAATCTGCTGTTATAGTTAATATCTTCAGCGTATCAGAGATGCCGATTATCGGAGCAGATTTGCAGACTCGCAATCATTCTCACTCGCTCTTCATCTTCGGATCCTTCTCTTCGAATTTCAAGTAGGAAAAATGTTTGCTAGTATTTCGACACGATTTCTCTATTGCGCATTTTATCATTAGATAGAATCTATTCAATTTCCAGGAAAGTTTCTAATTAATGGAAAACAAAAAAAAAAAATGAACCTAAACGATGTTGGTTGGCTCACTGCAGGATTATAGTTATCAGAAGAATGATGCTAAAAATTAATAAATCTTGTTTCGGCTAAAGAGTAGTGAAGTTTTTATTTGTAATAGCATTTGAATTTCTTTTGAGAAGTCTCTGATACTGGCATCGGGAGCTGCTTAGAGGAATTTCAGGACTTGAGGTTTTCTTCCACGGATGTTGCTGACAATTGGGGTAACAAAAATTCATGATTGCCGTCTGAGTTAAATAATATTTATTTATGTAATTGTTTGTTTATTTTGCCTCTTTTAAAACAGATGGAATGCTTTCTCTCAAAACCACCAGTAAGTGTTAATGTTCTCCTCTAATGTTAGTTGTGGTTTGATCTTACTGAAAATATAGATATCCCGCGTGCACAAAATACAAAAAAGATAACAACTGTTGTATCCGAGTCAACTGTATTGCTCTTGCTTTGATGTGGGAGGTAATATGCCGGGCCAGCTATTTTGTCTAAAGGGAAATGAATTTAAGCCATGTGGAAATTTATCAAATGTTTTATGTTTCCCAGTTGCTTGTGTAATTATGCTGTGTCAACTGCTGAGTGAAGTCAACTATTGAATATATTGCCATGTTTTGTTTAGTTATTATATTATCACGATTCTTATTGCAATCTATGGAAATTGTAGGCATCAGGGATACCGAGATACATAGTTATCAGATAAACCTGAAAGGAAGTGGTTCCTCTAGAATAACAACACTACCTTCAAACACCAAAAATGGGGCAAAATTCAGGTAAAAGAGTTATTTGAGATACATTTTGAGATTAATTTGTTGGTTAAGTTCCTTTAAAATAATTTTTTCACTATATTATTTTGCAGTGGTAGTGAAGCTTATCTGTCTTCTTTTGTTAGCCGCGATCTCTTACTGGCTGATATTCATACCTTTATACAGAAGGTATGCTAATTTGTCCATTCTTTTTTGTTGTGAAAAATAAATTACTTGAGATACATGAAATGTTTACTACTAAGCTGATTTTTTCAATCTAAATGAGTTCGATCAAAGAGCTCAATTATCACTGCCTTGGTCATCTGACAGTCCTACCTAGAGAAATGGCAATCATTGCATTTATACTCATAAAATTTAAACATGAACCAAGATCGAAACTGTAGGCCATATTTTTTGGTGGGCATTTTGAAGTACACTGATTAAGTTAAATGCTATTGAATGAAGTAATTCAAATCTATTGCTTTGAACTAATATGGGTCTGCGGTAATCAAATGTTTCAATTATTAGAAAGCACCGGCATCTCTAGACAGTTACTAAGGCTCTACATCAGAAGTTTGTGTCATTTTGCACTTCTCCACTGTGGCAGAGTGCCTAAAGAATTTTGGTTTATCACAATTTATTATAGTGAAAAATCAAAAGAGTGCTAGTGCTTCTATTTTCTGCAACCCACACCAAAAACAGGATAAATCTTTACCTGATATGAAAATTAAATAAAATTAGCAAGCATAAATTTGGTAGGCTTACCATGCCTGAATGTACCAAGTTTGTTGTTGCTTTCGTATTCAATGCATATCAAAATTGGTCCTATATATTTAAATGATTTTGTTGAAGTTGTAATATCTGTTTATCTACAAAATACTCTGCTGTTTATATCCATGTATTACACATTTCATATTTTTTCTATTTATTTGTTGATTTTGCAGGTGCAGATTTTAAAGATTCCTGTAAGTTAAACTGACACAAGTGAAGAATTCTCTGCGGCATTAATTTCTTTCAAACAACTATAACTTGAAGCGGGTTAATACTGTGCTGGAGACCATTTTCCATCTATCTCATATGCCATCAACAGTTAATAATTCCACTAAATCAGATAGCCAGATGGCACTTTTTAATCATTGACATTTTTAAAGCAACCTTACAAATTTAATTCAGTAGCCTTGACTTGACACAGTCTTAATGATTCACTTTTTATATTTTATCCAGAATATTGCAATTCAATTGGTTGCAGAAGATTGCGATGTTCCTGAATCACGATATGAAAAGGTTTTTCTTGCAAATGAGTGCAAGCAATTACCAGGGTCGGCATCAAATCTAGAACTTCTTAAGTCTGGCATAGAAGACTATGTAGTTAAGCATGGAAATAATTTAAGCGACAAGTGTAAATCATGCTTCCCAAGTTGGTAAATTCATAATCTCAAATCACCTTCCGTTTATCATTTAGAATCTTAATCTTTTTTGTTCTAAACGTAGTAGATTGATTGCTTTCCTTCAGTTAAGTCTCTATGAAGACATCTTTTCTACTTTGTCATTCTCTTTCATCACATGTAGGTGTCATCCAAGTTCATGAGATATGTTGATTATCTCTTGAATATTGAAATTCCCTCTTTAACACTTTTTGTACATAGGCAATGAAAGCATAGTAGTTTTGAGTTATTTGTACGTTGTCATATTCAGTTAGGTCGCAGAACCTTGAAGGTATGATAGTATCTAGACAATTCTTGGTTCCTAATATTGATGTCTGTCCGCTATTGGGCATATGAACTGTAACAGGTTGTTAATTGGAGCCATTTTAAGAGTTCTATTACATTTTATTACTGATTGTGGTAGAAAAACTTATCACATCTAGAAGCCCGTGCTAGAACTTGGTTTGCATGGTTTTTTTAAGCCTTCTCAAAATATTTACTTTCTTGGAGGGGATCTGGCATGCTTGTAAAATGGGGCCTCTAGATTCTTAAATCGTAGCAATTAAAGATTTGAAGTTATATACTTTTTGAACCTTTATTTAGGGAGCAGCTCAAAGTTGGGGTTGGGGTTGCTTGCTGCACTGATAATCGCTTACACACGGAACTGGTGATGGAGGCAGTCTTATTAATAAGTAATATATCAATGCAGAACAATACGTGCTTCCGGGAATATGGTAATAAAACAGAGGTCCGTCAATAACTCTCTTCAATTTTATGCTTTAGCTATCTTCTTATGTTTTAGATTTTATCTATCCACTACTTAATCTGGATGATAACAATGTTTAATATCAGGTTTTGTATTTCAAGGACTTTTCACCTTGTACAATCTCCCGATCATCTATGAAGGTGTTGCAAAGCATTGACTGGAAAACATATGGCTTAAATTTAAGGGGTGCGGTAGAGCAAGATGGCGTTACATTACTGGAATGGGAAAACTTGCCTACAGATACACACATTGATGTTGTGCTCCACATATATCATAAACAATATCCAGCATTGGACAGATCCTTTTTATCTTCATCAGAGAATGTTAAAAGTGTTTTGCACACCGTTTTCTTATACATTTATTGTATGTTTTTCTGTCATACTTTTCTTTGGATTTTGTTTATATTATATTTATTTGTTGAATAAGTGACGATCTAGTAGTTCTTATTCAGAAAATTTCAAAACTGAAGCATCATAAGCAGTTTGCCTTTTGTAGATAGCCAACATCGTACAACCAAGCTACAAGTCTACATTTGTGTTAAAATTACATTTAATATTCTTCTAGGGCGTTCATATTTCCCCTTTATGTTTATGAACATTTTCAGTGTATGATAATGTAAATTTTCTGAACTCTCATGTAATTTATACTTCCTTGACACATTGGTAAGACCATGATTCCAGCTCCAAGGAAAATGTCTCCACATGACAGAAACCTTGTTAAGAGAGCAGTTAAACTTTCACTGGATGACTTGAAGGCGAATCATTCCCAGGCCTTTTTAAGTTCACGTGCCCTTCAGGTGAATTCTTCTCTATCATCTATGTTCCTCAATACTTTTACTGTTGAAAGCTTTCCCTCCAACTGATATTTTGCATTAATGTCTTAATTCTTAATTCAACTCCTTGATTTCACATTCAGTAAGCTGAATGTTTAGTGTAAATTTCTGGATTATCTCTCCTGGCCTACTTTATGGCCTAACGTTTTATAATTTGGTTCTTTCAGATTCGCGGTTATGCCCCTGATCTCGCAAAAACAATTGCTGGGCTGATATTGTCTTCCGGTGACTTGGATTTCCAGGGAGAATGCTTTTCTCTTCTTGGATTACAGTCCCAAGAAGTTGGAACTGAAATTGTGGAAAACTGTATTGAAGAAAGGATTGTTTCAGTTATAGAGATGAACGACAAGAAGCCCCACAATTCTCAACAAGTCGCACCTTATCTTTTCGAAGAATTAGAAAACCCTGTCCAGGAATCAGAATTTCAAGAAAACGATTTCAGCCCCTTCGACTTTTAACTGTTACAAGGTTTTCCTGCGTCCCTAGTCCATCTTTCAAAATGGTAGTAGCTGATATAATGGCATATTAATTTTGATGGCCTTAGTACATATATAGTATATTTGTAACAATGTGACGTCTGATATTAATGAAGCTTCAAACTCAGATTTTGTGTATAGATGACTCAAATTTAATCACGTAAACCATCTTTCAACCTTTATGCATCTTTATAAATTCTACAATTTTAAGGGAAGCATTGCGATTTCTCTGAAAGAGCCGAACGAATCATAAAGGGGAAACGGGAAAGAAAGAAAGAAAACATGGACGGATTAATATAGCAAACATTCAGCAGCGTAACTATAGTTTGGTTTTAATTGGGATTATGATTCTTTTCAAGCAGCATAGGGAGCAGGAGTGAGGGAAATTCTGGGCTCAGGAAAAGAAACCATGGATGATGACTTCGAGAATGTCTCCTCTTTTGCCACAAGGAATCTCGATCTAACAAATCTAGGGACTCGTCGTTATAAATGTCCGACCATATTTTTTACCATATTGTGTCTTTGGCTTATATTGTGTCTTTCGCTTCCTTACCAGTATACATCCACAGTTTAAAAATCTATTTATGTTCCAAAATATGAGAGGAGATTGATCGCTCAAGAAACTTGTTGAATGTAGTCTTGCACACCAGAATCATGATATGTGGTGTCCCTAATGTAGAAACCATTTGACTTGGACACAACAGAAATACGACTATGTAAATTGTAAAATAATATGTAGTTAGACTTGTGCAGTTGTGTGTGGCTAATATCACTTTATAATGTTGGATTAGGAAGTTTCACAAATAAAATGTCGATAGGTATTTTTTTTCTTTTACAAAATATTTACATAATTCAAAAAGGTCGGTTAGTGGCAAGGGATGCATGTGCAGTTTTTTAGTCCCAACAATCCTTGTAAAAGCGCAATGTCTGTTCTGCTTTTAAAAGAAAGGCAGTAATCCTTTCACCATGCCTTGCATACAAAAATTTGATAGCCAATCAATAGAGTGCAAGTCCAAAAAGCACAAAACAGACAATACAGGTAAACAAGATTTTAATTACGAAAACATATATTTTAACAGATCTAATAAACAATAAACAATTGTAAGCAGTAAGAGAAGAGGGTAGAATTTGACTTTTAATTAAAAAAATGGGATAATTTCTAGGAAGCAAAATATTCAGTAACCACCGTAGACAACCCCAAGTTTTTACCCCTTTTAGAAACCCTATTTTATCATGAATGCCTCGTCCTACTGGTGGCTGATAGGGCACTTGACAACATGGTTTCTATGCAATTTCTTTCTTCACCCATTCTTTCTTCATGGACATCCATGTGAAGTTAGAAAAAGTATAAATTGTCAGTCAAAATTTGGAAATCTATTCTATAATACAATCTGGGACATGATTTCCACACTCTGAAAATAATTTCTAGATACATTTTCTTTCATATTGCACAATAAGGTATGCCACATTATACAATTCAAAATATATTTTTTAATTCTAAATCTAAATTACAACAATTTGAACTTTTCCAACCCAAAACACGAAGAAGAAAGTATGCTGAAAGAAATTGCCGGATTTCTAAGTTTAGAGACAGGAATCTCATAATAGACCGGGCCCTGGGTCAAGATATGTTATAGCCCGCTCTACAGACTCAATAGAAAACAGAAAACTTTAATCTCTTGCATACAGATTCAGCTATATCTTTCAGGTTTAAAATGTTCTAAAGTTCATTCCCCAAGCTATCCACGAATCGAACATTGTACCTAAGCCTAATCCCCAATGGATACTTCAATAACCACAAATTTAAGCATATCTTTAAAAGTATGAAGTGAATATAGTTTTTTACGGTAACTTACAAAAAATAAACAAAATCCCCATTTCATACTTCATTATATGAAAGATACATAACCAAAATAAAACTATAAATCAGAACCTGGTGATGCATTGAATTAGTATCTCCATTGCAGTTATGGACATTGCATCCAAACCCAATATAAAGCTCAGAGTATTACACATCGCAAGAAACAAATTCCTACTACATTTAGCACCGAGATGTCCTAAACCACCACATTACATGAACACATATTCGAGTTGTATCGGAAGAGGACCAAGAAACAAAAGCTAGATAATGTTCACCCCTGCATCCAGAATACCAATCCGCAAGACTCCCAAAGGCATTAAGCCTGTGAAGAAAAAACAGGGAAAAATCAGCTAAGTCATTCAAGAAGTACATTTTTTCATTAATTTTTTAACGAACTGGTAATTTGGAAGGGCAACAAAGAATTACTTTTAACTAAACATATACAATTTTTTTTATTCACTATGCATTGTTTAAAATCTTTTTTTTTTCTACAATATAACAGGAAAAATATCATTAGCTACCTTATTGGCAATGTTGTTGGAAAGCCAGTCCAGACCTTCGTAAAGGCCCTCCCCAGAGGTTGCACAGGTGCTCTGAATGTACCTGGAAAACCATACGTGAGTTAGATCACAGTATGATACCTATGAATACAGAACTAGGGCATTGTTCTTAAAATCATATTTACCAGTGGCGCTGTCTGAGAGAGTGGAGACCCAACTTGTCCGTAATCTCAGCAGCATTCATTGCATTAGGAAGATCTTGTTTGTTAGCAAACACAAGCAATACGGCTTCTCTCAGTTCATCCTGAAAAGATTATTAAATAAACATTTTAAACATTGTCATTTCATCATGAGAATACATAAAATAGAAAGTAAAAGAACAAGGAAACTAATAATTCTAGCCATGGATCATGATCCTTGTAAACAATGAAGTTGACACAGAAGTCTGTTCAATTAGAAGCACTGAATTTCCCTGGAGATTGACTGAAGAACTGGTCATTCAATTTCCAAAAGACGTCATAGTAACATCGATATACAAGAGTTATCAGAAATTATGGTCCAGCCAGAAACAGATTATTTAACAGCAGTGATAAATGTTATTTCACTTGATAAGTAAGAGTCATATAGATACAGCGAAAATATTTGCATTTCCGGCTTAAAATAAACATTCATATCAGTCCTTCCTCAAAACCACAAATGAAGTCTCAGAACATTTCGAGAATATGTTAAAGAATATTATTTATAGGTAATATATGATTCTAAAACCTTTCTACCTTGACCAATTTACAGGCCCTTTCTTTTGGCCCGTATGTGATCCGAAACCTTATGTAGAAGAATGAAGACATGGCATGGCATAAAAGGCCAAACTAAATTAACTGAAGTACCTCATTCAACATCCTATGCAACTCATCCCTAGCCTCAACAACTCTGTCCCTATCATTGCTGTCTACAACAAAAATAAGACCCTGAGTGTTCTGGAAGTAGTGCCTCCACAAGGGACGAATCTGCAAAGCAAAACATAAGTATTCAGCCTCTGACTACCAGTAACCTTTGCCAGGTAATATTTGTATTATTTTCAGGGATGCATAAGAATCAAAATTTTCACCTTGTCCTGGCCACCAACATCCCAAACAGTGAAGCTAATGTTCTTGTATTCTACAGTCTCAACATTGAACCCTGAAATAAAAAATTGTTAACACCTATATACAAAAAATCATAACATTCCAGTAGTCTGGCACACTAAACAGTTAAACGATATCCTCTTCACAAAATAGTTTGCTTCCCAAAATAGTTTGCCGTTGAAGATCAGGATCTCATTAGGCATCACAAAATCACCAACACAATTTAAGATCTCAGTATTCAATTTTGAAGGTTTCATTAGGCATCCACATGACTCACTTCGAAGTCAGTCATATTCTATAAAAAAAAAAAAAAAGAGAATCTAAC
>Ga0209700_101310_pt1 | contig 51076 bp, 18 predicted proteins | sample SiratroredBW_FD_187528 | JGI IMG/M metagenome (GOLD analysis project Ga0209700, IMG submission 187528) | Root nodule microbial communities of legume samples collected from California, USA - Siratro red BW (SPAdes) (version 2) | ecosystem: Host-associated > Plants > Roots > Nodule | place: USA...
TATATATATATTTATCTCTGAGAGTCTAATTGAGTTGGTTGAATAAGATATCCTAGAAAAGATATTTTAGAAGAGATTGTAAAGCTATTAATGTTCGAGTTCATGTTAAAATATCATGCTTTATGATATTCAACGAAAAAGCAGGTATTCAATTATGGTTAAGGAGTGTGAAAAGACTGGTAAAAAAGTTATTCTGTACTAAAATAAATTTTGTGAAAGATAAGAAGAATTAAACTCAAATATAAAATTGTCCATGAGCTAAAAGTAAATTTAATAGAAGATGGAGAAACAAAAATATAATTCTTAAAAAAAATTACACATGACCCGCATGTTAGACCACTTAAATTACTGAAAGAATTATAATTGATGACGAAGTTTTCTGAAAAAAAAAAAAAAAAATCTCAGTTATGATAACCTTTGTTTACAAAATTATGAACAGACTTTTAATTAATGTATTTGGATAAGTTCAATGATCAATAATTTCCGTCAGTAAAATTTCTGTTGCAATTGACACCGCATAATTTATAAATTTTACTTAGCAATAATTTGTGAACGTCATAAAAAGATACAGGAAATTTAGTAAGTTTTAATGGATTTACGTTTTGCAAATCCATGCAAAATCGATTCCATAGGATACACCATTTGTTAATGTCATCTTTTTAATAGATAATTTTATTTTCAATAAATAAAATAATTTTTTTATTTATTCAATTAATAAATAAATAATTGAATAATTTTTTAGTTTAAAATAACGGAAGAATTTTCTAAATAATGGTTACATAATTTTTTAATATTTTCATAAAATTATATATATATATATATGTTATTTTTTATTTTTTTTTAATTAATTAATAATAAAAATAATAAAATTATATAAATTTTAAAGATACAAAATGTAAATACACATGTGCGAACACTCTGATCAAGAAATTTTAACCCTTGCAAAATTTTTAAATTATCTTTTTGACAACCATTTCTAAATATTTTTGTTGTACATTGTATTTATTTAGTTTTATGATTCGATATAGGAATATATACGAAATTATAAAACATAAAAAAATATAAAAAAAAATCATGTTGAAATTATTTATTCTTAAGGAAATGTAATATAAAATAGTGGTTTTATGGTAATAATTATATTATTTATATAACAGGTATGATAGTTAATTATATCATTTGAGAAATAAAATTTGTTTTAAAAATGGAAGAACGTGTAAAACAAATTTGTAATGATTAATAAGATACAGTAATATGAAAAATTCAAAGTGAAGTTGTTAACATTTTCAAAAGTGTATAAAATCGTAAAAGTAACAAATGTAGTAAGAATATCATTAAAGAGAGTTTTGACTAAGTGCTTATGAATATCACACTTTACTATGGAAATTTGTTGAGATCAAATTAATTAAACAAAATAACTTGTAAAAATAAAAACTAAAAAAATTAAATGTAAACATTTAATGAATTTTGTTGTGTTATTAAACAAGTGTTGTGCAAAAAGAATTTTAACCTATTAAAGCAAATGTTAGAATTTGTTTGATCCCAACTTAAAAACTTACTTAAGAGTACAAATTATCATTATCCAAATAAAAATATCGTACGAACCATTAAAATGTTTAATTCGTTTATAAACTAAAATCTAAATCATATTATTTCCAATTTTATTTTAAATAATATACATTCAATTCCTTTTTCATTGACACATTTTTAAATAAAAAACTTGCCATAAAATAATATAAAATACAATCAAAATATTGCAAAATAATATTTATCTTATTAATTTATAATAATTACATATTTAAATATATAAATATATCATTATTTAAATTTACGTGTTTTAAATGTAATTTTAAGTTGTAATAATAATAAATAAATATTTTTGCAAACAATAATATTTTTGTGAGAAATATTTTAGAGGATACAATATTATTAATTGTAGATGTTAAATGTTAAAGTTTAGTTTAAATAATGTGGAAAAGCATAATCAACACAAAATGCAGTTTTTTTTCTCTTTAAAGAACTCTTCTTCCTTTAGTTATTGACGTGAGATTTTACTTTAATTCTAATTTAACCATATGAAATTTTTTAATTCTAATTTAACCATATGAAATTGATTAAGATAGGTTTTAAGGTAGTTCTGAAAACATATTAAAAAATAGACTTTAAGTCTAATTATTATCTTTTTTAATATCGTGCAGACTGATAATTGAATTACACTTGAGCATAATGTCAAACCACATAAGAAAATGACACCACCTTCAACCCAAAACCTTAAAATAATAGATTTATGGGTCTTCTTTTTTATATATTGCTTAACTTTCTTATTTTTACTTAATGTGAGACTTAGACTCACACTTGAATACCTAACAAAGTACTTGCACTACGAACTCTTCTTCTTTTAACTTCTATCAAATATAAATTTATACTTTATTAGTTTAAGTCCTTAATCAAATTTATAGGATGTTGAACTTTTGCTCTAAGTTAACAATATTTTTTCTCACTTTCTACTTTAATAAGATACATATTAATTTAGAAATATTAATATAAAATATTTATAATTTTTTTAATAGCCAAGAATAAAATAAATAAGAATGAACACTTAAGGAGTGTTCCAATCCTATTACATAACAGATGAACTATCATTAAGAAAGTAGTATCTCAACTAATAAGTTTCCTCAATGCATTATCCAACATATACAAACCACAACCTATTAGACACCAATCCAACATTATAATAGAGATACCAACTAGCAAACTGATCACATGGTCAAGGACAAGCAAAACACTGCATTTACACGTTATCTAGACTTGTTCTGACTATAAATAGCATCCAAACCAGACAATCTATTCAGCTCATAGTTATGTCAACGTGTTTATATCTGCTTATTCTGAACAATTAGTACACTATATAGCTAAACAATGTCTAAGGACAGTCCGAGCTTCACGGTTCTTCTTGTTTTAAGCATCTTTGTACTTGAAGTGTAAAATTTTGAAAAAAATGTAATATTTTTGTGTCTTCTTCCTAATGTCTTCTTTGCTTTTATGCAGATAAGATAGAAACCTCTTATCTTTAAAACAAATTGTGAATGCAGGAGCAAGATCACGAGTGGTCCCAACAAAATTTTTGATGGTCTCACTCATGTGCTGTTCTGAGAGCAGACACTAATTACATGTGACAGATTGCATTCTAGCTCGTTTTTCATTTCTATACGAGCATGGAATATCTACAAAATGTTTATTTTGAAGCCAACATTTTTCCTTATCAATATCTGTATATAATGAACTTCGATCGAATGCAGTTTTGTAGATTATTTACTTAATATAAACAGGAAAGTTGGTATGATACCAAGACCAATGGTCTCACCTTAACTTATGTAATTACATTAAACATTTTAAAAATGATTATCACGAGTCATAATACTAGCAAAATGATTCTTTAAAGTGGGGTAGGTTGCAGTGTCTTGTTGGATGCCCCTTCAATTATTTTGTAACCCCTATAAAAACATGGGCCACTTGTGAAATTTTTCTTCATCTACAAGAGCCATGGTCCCCATACATAAATTATACAGTATGAAATCCATTGTGAATCAGATTGTGACCTCAACACAACACCAGAGAAGTAATGCAGTTGAAAAAAAATGCTAAAACATCATTCTATAAACTACTGAGTAATATCAATTATATCTAACATATTCTTAGTATATATAAATGTACAAAAGTTAAGTAGACATAAAAGTAATCTCAAAAAACAGTAGAAGAACCTATTGATATTGTTAGTACATTATCAAAACTATCCATTTTTCTCATCTCCACAGCACATGTTCTGCAAATTTGAAGGTTTGGAAAACAATCAGAACATCACATTCTAACCATGAATGTCTCCATTTTTTTTTCTTGGCACCTACGATAGCATATAGTTCAACAACATAACTGTTGCATTGTGGTCCCTTGAGGCACCTTTCTCCGGTGGTCCTGACACCGTTTATATTAATATCTGCGTTGTACTCGATCTTCATACGCAATATAGAGGTTTCCAATAATGTACACCGTCGACTTCATCAACGCAGCACCAAACAACAATGCTCTAGATTTAATTTGTTTAAAAAATGGACCTTAGAGACATCGACCTTAGAAGGATAGTGTAAGTTATAACCATCACACATTTGAAAAGATCAATCTTGAAGAAACTGTCTATCCAAAATCTTACATCGATTAGAAATGAGGTCTTTTAATATAAATAAATACAAACCTCATTTTACAAGCTGAGTCTGTAAGGTTAAGTCAGACTTAAAATTCATTTCTTATGATATTATATTTTATCTTAACAAAATTGTTGAAATTAAGTTAAACTTAAAATTCACTTCCTGATAGTTATAATGATTAAATTTGAGATGGTTTACAAAGATTAATTTTGATAAAATTTATATTCTTTATAATGCTACTATTATATATCCTATTTTTTTTCCTATATGATAAGGGATGTGAAGGTAATTCATATAAATTTCAGTTTTGTTGCTAATAAAGAAATTTTTTCACCATGGATTTAATGTTTTTAAGATGAAAAAATATATTTTTAATGTTATTTAAGATTTCTGAAAGTTTCATAAATTCCAGATTTTAGTTTCACCACCTTGAGATGCCCTTAATGTTAAAATCATACACCTTGTTTAAAATAGGTGAGAAATAGTAAAATTTTATTAAATAATGAATTTCAGATATTGATATATACTCATTTAATATGTGATTTTTTTTCACTTATTAATTTTCTTACACTATACATATTTATAGTTTTACAACTATTTTATTTGTTTATATTAATTTTTCATATTACAATTTTTTTAATCTTAGAAACTTGCACAAAATTAAGAAAAATTAGATATTGAAACCTGAGAAATGCCATTGTTTGGCATAGAAATTATCTCTATATAAGGTTGATGCACAGAACTAAATCTAAAAGTATTCAGAGAAGGAAAAGTTAAGTCTTTGGTGTGAGAAGAGTGATGATGGCGCAGAAAGCTAAACTGGAAGTGGCCACCACAGATGTTTTCGAAAAGGGAAGTATCCAATGGAAGCAATTCAACCTTGACACAACTGCTTCCTCTTCACCTCCAAAACCATTGCTAATATTTACACCAACTGTGCCTGGTGCTTACCCTGTAATCGTTTTCTACCATGGCTTTTGCATTCGCAATAGCTACTACTCTCAGCTCCTAGGCCACATAGTTTCACATGGATTCATACTTGTTGCTCCTCAGCTGGTACACATTTTCTAATTTCTTTATTTATCATTAGAATTTTACATATATTTTATGAGGTTTACTTTTGTAAATACTTTACAAAATTCATAAAAGAATGATTTCTGATAAATTTCTATAAAAAATTTACAAGAAAAATCTCATTAAATATGAACATTTTTAGTATGTGATTACACATGTTACGTAGAAATGAGTGAGAAGGTTTTGAAAGTTTTTTTTTTTATTGCTTTTTCAGACTCTAACACAGTTTTTCCCTATAGTTTCGCAAAGGGTTGCCTATGTTTGGAAGCGATGAGATAAAGTTTGCAGGAAAAGTTGTGGATTGGCTAGCCAAGGGGCTTCAGCCTTTGCTTCCTGAGAAGGTTGAAGCCAAGCTGGAGAAAGTGGTTCTATCAGGTCACAGTAAGGGTGGAAAAACTGCATTTTCTGTGGCACTAGGTTATGCCAAAACCATGCAAAAGTTTTCTGCACTCATAGGCATAGACCCTGTGGGAAGAACATCTAAGTGTAAGGCTACCAAAACACCTCCGCAAATTCTCACAGGGGTGCCACGTTCACTGAATTTGAACATTCCCGTGGCTGTAATAGGCACTGGACTAGGACCAGAACCGGCTAATGTCTTGTTTCCACCATGTGCTCCTGATGGGGAGAACCACAAGGAGTTTTTCAACGAGAGCAAACCCCCTTGTGCACATTTTGTTGCAACAGATTATGGTCATATGGACATGTTGGACGATGAAACACCAGGGACAATAGGGACCATGATGTCGAAGTGTATGTGTAAGAATGGGAAGGGTCCTAGGGACTTGATGAGGAAAACTGTTGGAGGGTTGGTTGTGGCCTTCTTGAGGGCACAGTTGGATGAACAGTTCAAGGATTTTGATGCCATTTTAGGGGATCCTGATCTTGCTCCTGCTAGACTCGATGATGTTGTGTACATACCAGCATGAAAGAAACACTTGGTTTCGTTGTTTGTTGTTATCATTGCACTTTTTTTTTTTTTTTTTTTTTTTTTCAGTTTTTACGTGGGTCAGTGTGTTTTCTCCTAGTTTGGACAAAGGACTATGTTTAATGTAGAATGAATGGGATCAATTAAGGAGTTATACCAAATTGAGGAGTTCAATGTTGATAACTTGTTCTAGCCATGTTATCATGGTGACTTCAATAAGGTAACATGACTATTGAAGTAATGATTCATTATCAAATGAGTATGTTGTTCTGATTTCCTTGGCATCATTCTTATGTTCCTTGCATGTACAAATGTAAAAAAATGTGTTTTAAAAAATAGAAAATCATGAAATTAATCATGATTTTTTTTGTGTAACTCAAAAAAAAAAAAAACAAAATATTGTTTTGAAATATAATTTCATTATCAGAATAGAGTGATTTTAAAAATAAGACTTATTCACTCATTATGCTGAACTAAAAATTTATCCATTTCTGTAAATAAAAATAACTATCCATTTATGTGAAAAAAGCCTTTAGATATCTCTTCTCTTTCACTTATCAACATCTTTAAAAATTTTACTAAATAAGTCACCATTGAAAAATTTTGAACCAATATTGTAAATAGTTCAATAACAGGTCAAATTTTTAAACTTTAGGTGAAACTTTCAATACATATTTTACTTAATATAAATAGGATGGTTGTTTGCTACTATACCAGAGAATTTATAGGGATTTATTTTTTTAGATTAATAACTAAATAAGTTTTGCTATATATCTAAGATGAGAAAAAGGAGAAAGAATTTCTCAGTAATAATATCAAAATCTTTAAATTTGGAAGGTAGAAAAAAATTTCTCTCAAAACTTTTATCTATGTTCCGTATGTGATTCAATTTTAACAGCAAAATAATTTTATTGAATTAATATACTCAATTTGGGTACAAAATATTAGATTGGCCCTTTACTGGTACAAGTTGGTGGGTATTGCATTCTGCACCCCTATACTTTTAAGTTGCATCCCTATGAAATTTGAAATTCTAAATCTATCCTTATAAAATAAAATTATAGCAGTGTGATTTTGTTTTTACAGTTTCAGTTTTGAAATAACATTAAAAATAATATTCCAAAAAATATTTTCATATCTTAAAAATATATTTCAAAATTGCAATAATATATTTGTTTTAAATAATTTTGTTATTTCACGTATATAAAGGTTCACATTTGAAAACATGGGGTGCAGAATGCAACTCCCGAGGTTGGTCCATCCCCTTGCTCGTGGAACTGGAAATTAATTTTTTTTTTTTCTCTGTCTCTCATTTGGGTGGGTAAACATGGTTTAAATATTTTTCTCTCTTATTGTTAAATGTGATTTTTTTTTCTTTTTATAATTCTATTTCCTTTTCTCTATTTTTTCACCCTTTTAAACACCTCTCTTTCCCCCTTTGTTTTATTTTTTCATTACATTTTTATACAAAAAGAATCAAGTGATCTTTTTTAATTTGTATCATTTATATTTTTAATCTAATAGTTATAACGAACAGTTATTCACTTTTAAACTAAAAGTTAAAAAAAAATCTTTTTAAGTTAGCGTTTTATATAATTCACTAATTTTTATTCCTTTTCATTGCATTAAAAAACTAAATTATATACGTTTGTAAAAGGATGTGCAAACTAATTCTAATTGTGTAAATATAGTTTAAGAAATAAGTACAGAATGACAACATGTGACAACAATGGTTTGTTTCATGACTATATATAGAACTCAAATGGTACATGCATGCATAGAACTCAAGATATTGTCCTAAAACACGTTTTTAACAATTAAGTACATCTACAAAATATAGGAAACGCGTTTTTAGAGGGTGCCATTTTTAGAATTTGAACTTTATATATACCCTTCATTTGTTCACAAAAATAAGGCATTTCGAATTACTTTTTAACTTCTTGCTATCGTGAAGATATTGACAAGTGATCACAAAGGAAGTGTTTGTGTTTGCTAGAAGTGTTTTATATGTTCTTCATCTTTTTATATAAGACTAACTGTATTTAGAGTTTTGTATGGGTAGTAATAAGAGACAGAAGAAGAAATAAAGTAGCGTTTGGATAAACATTTCAAAACAATTTAAGAATTTAATGCGTATAAGGATTTAATTACTTTAATTTTTTTAATAAAGTAAGTTTGGACTATCATTTGTTTATTATCTTACTAATCTCTAAATGACATATAATTAAATATTATTAATTAATTCATTTTAAATTTAAAAAATTTAAATAAATATCATTTACAAATTTATAGCCAAAATAAAATTAAGTAAATGGTTTAATCACCGTCATTAATTTGATATTGAATTTTATCAAACTTGCTATGAATTAAAATTTTATATTATCTTAGTTACTCACACTAATTTTTTTCAATTGATAGAAAGGAAAGAATAAAATTATTCATATTTTTACTGTATTTTTAAAAGTAAATATAATGTTAATTTTGATCTATACGAATATATATATATATATATATATATATATATATATATATATGGGGATAGAATTCAGAAATATTTTATTGTCTTGGGATACTCTTAAATCAGAAAAGTAGGTTTACTAGCATGCCTAATTAATCCTCGTTTCATGCATCATTATACATTACTAGATTCCTCTTTTCTTGTAAATTTTCCTGGCCCACAAAATCACCTTATTTTCCTTTAAAAAACTACTCTTTAGGTTATCAATTATTTAACAATATTTAGACTTAATTTTAAATTATGCCTTTGATTTTCTTAATAGGTTTATTATCTATTGTTAGAAAAAAAATATCTAGAAACTTAATTAGTCCTTTGAATTTAATATTGTCACACCAGTACTTCTCTGTATTAGTGTTCTCGCTTGTATTAACCTAGTAATTTTTTTATCCAATATTCTCATCTAACATAATTTTTCAACAAGTTTTCAAGCTTCATCAATACAACAGTTTCACTATAAACTCACACAACTTACCATATAATTAATTATGTAGGACACTAAAATGAAAAGAAATCAAATAAAAAACAAATGCATGTTAAGATATGCAATTGAAAAACAAATAACTAACCATTTATATACTTAATTAAATCTATTTAAGAGAGTGTTATCTTCTCATTTTCATACATAGGAGACAAGAAGCAAATCTTTTATTACATGTTTAAAAAAAATTGACAAGATTAGTGGTAGATCTATGGTAATAGTGATTCTGAGTAAAGTACACAAAAGAATTAGCCTTGATTTTCTGGCCAAATAAACAAGGCAGTGAAATGAAAAGAGAAGGGACATGAATCTTGAGAAAAAGTAAAGTTGGATGCTGGTGTTGGTGCTTCATACAATATATGCATTGTGCAGATTGATATGTGAGCTTAGCATTAATTGTTGCTGAGCACTCTATAGGCCAAAATTGACTGATGTAAGCAATGATAAATCATCAATGATCATCTGAGCAGCATGAAGATTAAAAGTTGAAGTTACCATAATTTTGAGACCCCACACCTTGCATCATCATGACAACCACTTTAATTGTTCAATAAAAATACAACCCCCCCTTTAATTTTGACTTGGAATGGACCAAAATAATCCAGTAAATTCAATGATTATGTGCGTGAATTCACGCCAATTTGATCCCTCTTTTGCTTTTCCCAATGAATTATTGTAGAACAAGTGAGCTGATGATTTTATTGCTTGGCGTGCTTAAAGTATATGGTGTACAACCAGCATAATCAATTGTAAAACTATGAACCATTTTGCAGTTTAGTTCATCATACAAATCCATAGCATACCAAGTCCATTCAGAAATAGTGACATTGGTTAATTACACTTGAGATTTGCCAATTAAAATGAACAAACTGATATCTTTCTTCACTTAGTCTGTTTTATTTTCCTGTGTAATCTTACTGTCAAATAAGAGGAAAACAAAAGAAATATTTAGAGGATCTTTTTTAAGAAAAAGCCTCGTGGGATATGCTTAGTTTGTGGAGAAGATCTAGAGGAGAAATATTGGAGAGATTCAAAGATAATAAAACATGAGTCAGAGCCACACAAAAAATTAATACCACTTTTAACTCAAAACATTAAAAAATAAATTTGCGGATCTTCTTTCTTATATTTATACAACTTTCCCGTAAAACTTAGATCACACTTAACTAAGTCTGGCTTTCACTCATATCAAATGATCATTCTAGCACATCTGAACAAAAGAATGGAACTTTCAAAAGATTAGGTGCCTACAAAAACAAAACTACACCTTCCAATTTGAACATGACATGTCCTCCACTTGGTAGTTTTTCACCTTTTTTGTTTTCACATTCAAAATATAGCAAATCTAATAATCCTCACTTTTGTTTCCCATTTTCTGATAGGGAAATCTTGTAATAGTGATGATTTCCAATAAAATACTGAACACTTGGCAAGAATTATTTAAGGTCAATTGGATGAATCTCAATCATTATGATCATAGAGATTTCCCATTTCCATTAGGTGACCATTAAGAAATGCTTATTAATTACTGCCTTTTACAACACACCAATTAATCTTACAGTGATCAAAATTCAAACCCTTTTGCATCAATGAAACCACAGAGATTGCTCTCAATTGGCTTGGTCCTTGGAAATAATTTAACATTGCTAATTATAGAATTGCAGCACTCTATTCCTTGTAGTCCATTGCACTATGTAGTATCCTCCTTTATCATGATGACTACTGATTGTGAAGTTCATGTCACTAATTTCCCAGTGCGTGTTATGATCATCATAAGAGAGCATGTGGCTTTATAATAACAGAAGCACACATGGTTGTAAACAAATACTCAACACATCAACATCACCGAAAGGTACCACGGCCGAAATGGTGGGTCACAATGCTAGTAGAAATTTGGAAACAGAAGGGAAAAGAATAGGACACATTTCTATTCATAATATACAATATATAAGAACTAAATATGATTTTCAATTTCATCATGTTTACTACCTTCACTATTAAGAGGGTGTTTTTATTAAAATTTTATCCCTACAAGTAATGAACCAAAGCAAGTCATTGAACTGGTTAGCCATTTATCTGTTACATATCTAAATTGATCTGTAGAAGTTGATTTTTGGAGAATCAAATTTTTTTTCTTACATAACTGGACACTAATTTTCTTTTATCTATGCATTGTAAACTCCCTTTAGGCTGAAATCAGCAATCTAGCTTTTTGACTGAACAATAATTTCACCACATGTTTTGGAATCGTCTTTCTTTCTTTAATTCTCTCTTTTTACTTCAATTTGCTTAGAGATTGAATTTTGCACCAGACATGGAACAGTAGGAAATAATTGCATTTCAAATTACTTTGGCTATAGTTTCAGTCTGATCTGTTACAATCGGTTTGACAACCAAGTTCCACCGAAAGGTACTACAATGTTCATTATAACATGCAGAATTTCAACCCTGAATTCAACTATATGACCAAACCATCTAAAATATAAAAGAGCCATATAATCTTGACTTTCAGACAATAAGAAGAAGAAAAATTATAACATCAATAAAGTACAAAAAACTTGTGCAGATTACATCCAAAGTACTCAGTTTCGTTAAATATTTAAAAGTGATTTGTAACATTTTACTTAAATATTTATTGTTACCTGAAATCATTGAGCAGTAATTTGGATGCTAATAAATCTCTGGACTCCAGTAATTTACCTTTAAATTGTGGACCAAAGTTTAAAGTGGTGAGATAAGGGACAGACCTAACTATTCTCCCTCAGTATTTTTTTACTTTTGCTTTTCACTAAGCTCTTAGTATAAATAGGGACTAAACACAACCCAAAATACACCATCACAGAAGCAATTAACATATTCCTCTCATTCTCACTCAAAACACATAACCCTTTTCATCCTAATTGAGATCAAAATGAAGGCAGCACACATTGCTTTGTGCACTTTGGTGGTGCTGCTTGTGGCTGAAGTTCAAGTGTCCATGGCAGTAACATGCAGCCCAGTACAGCTGAGTTCATGTGTGAGTGCAATAACCTCTTCAACTCCTCCATCAAACCTGTGCTGCTCCAAGATCAAGGAACAGAAACCATGCCTTTGCCAATACCTCAAGAACCCCAATCTGAAGAAGTTTGTGGACTCACCTAATGCAAGGAGAGTTGCTAACACTTGTGGAACTCCCTTCCCAAGGTGCTAAGTGTTAAATCTGAAGAGGGTTTCTGTGCCTGATCATGCATGATCTTGTTCTCAATATCCAAGTGTTCTGGCAAGAGACTAGAGAGCTGAAGAAAATATATATATATGTGGTATCATCATATATGGTGTGGTTTAACGTCTCTATGTTTTAATGTTTGTAGAAGTACTAGTCCTAATGGATATGTGATGCTTTGGTTTCATGTCATTCCATTTCAGTTCCTTGGTGTGCTCTCATCTTACGTAACGTTAGTTGTTGCACAAGACTGTATTTATAATTCAAAGAATGATCTCATTATGTTTCCTTCTTAAGTCTCTCTTTCTCTCTCTCTCTCAATTTATAATTTGTTCACTCAATTTTTCATTGACATTTACGAGAAAGCATTGAACATAAACGTAACAAGCATAAAAAACAGGTAACAAAGTGTAATTTGATTGCACCATTCTAGTTGGCTTAACTATGATGAAATGAGTATCCATGATTGTGGAAATACAATAAGATCAAACATCCTATATATCGAGTATTTACACACTTTTGTCTCATTTTCTTGTATCATTTTCTGTTCGTCTATCGAGCACATTCTGAGTTGAGAAACAAAGTATGTGTATATGGGAATTGTTCCCATAGAAAATATCTCAATCATATATTAAACACAAATAATCAAGGTTTGTCATTCAGGTAAGTGAAAACAATTTTGGCTTATATGTGTACCACCATAACACACTCATATCAGTAAGAACGTTGAAGGCTAGCAAAATATAAAACATAGAGACCAGCAGACCATGTATGAGTATTATATATAGAGATGAATTTACTCAACAACATAAATATGAGTAAATTTTCATTATACATCAATAATAAAAACTAATGGCTATTTAAAATTACATAGCCACTCTACTTTATCTTTAATATTTTGGTCTAAGCTGTTCAGAAAAAAGATTTACAGAAATTTTTCATTTACTAATGTGCATGTCCATGTCAAAAGTCTTTTCCTCTCTTAGTTTTGACTTCTTTGATAGAGTGTGATAGGAAATACTAACCTGGTTGGAATTACCATGGTTCTCCTTTGCTTGCCTTCTTTTTATTAAAAAAATGTCAAAACTCAATCTCACCTTTGAGAAAAGAAAACCTAGTTTTCTGCTTGTTAGTAAACATTTTGACTAAGTTCAAATCCTAAAATTCATTAGTCATATATCATTAAAGAAAAAAGAAAGGTACATAAAACATGGAGACACACTAAATCTATTTAAAAATATAGAACATTACCTAAAAAAATGAACAAAGGAAATAGGTATATGTAATGAAAAAAAAAATCCAAACTAAGAGAAAGAGACAAAACAGAGTAAAAAAAAATTTCTAACTTATTATCAACACCCATATTAGTCAACTTTTTAATACAATTATGTCTTCTCTTAAATCCGAAAAACGTTAAATTCCATGCCAACACATATCTGCATATACATTTTCCACCTCCCTCTAAGCATGTTCAATAGTAAGGATAGCTCCCATGATCTCAGCATACAAGGCATTATGATTCCCAAAAAAGTAAAAATAACGACCAATATACTTTCCATGACTCCCTCTAAAGATACCCACACAAGCAACAAGAATAGGAGACCCCTGAACAGCACCATCTGTATTCACTCTAATCCAACAACATCAGAGAATTGTCAATACACTTGAATCAAATATTGAAATCTTGTATGATTTATTATCCTCCATATCATCTATAAAGAAAAGGTGATGGCAACAAACTTAATGTGTTGAGTAATAAGGCTACCTAAAGACTTAAGAAAAGCAATAAACCTAGAATACGGAAAAATTAGTAAGATCAGGGAATATATTATGAAATCAAGACCAAATAAATAAAACAGAAGAACAATTAAAAATCATATGGTCAATACTCTCCTCATGTTCCCCACACACAAAGCACATAGAGCATAGTACAGCACATCTTTTTGAACCTCATTACGAGTCGGAAGCCTCTTACGAAGAACCTTCATAACTATTAAAGATTTAGCCAAAGGTATGGAACTAGATCAAACAAACTTTCTCAAAGAGAAGAAGTAGGGAAAAAAATTCTTGACAAATTTCTTATTTAGAATTTCATTGTCTTCCGTACTTCAATTAGGTATATATCAGGCAAATAAGAAAGAATCAAGTGTGTAATATAATGAATATTAAGATTTCTACAAAGGGGCAGAAGAGATACGCCGTTTATAAATTTAGAAATTATAAACCATAAGACCAAAACAGAAATCACATAGTTAACTAATTGTATCTTATCTTTCCAAGATGATAACTTACTTTTAACTCTATTGGCCTATGGCTGAAAATAACAGGTTTAATAGCTCCAACAAATAATCTGAACACCTAGATATTTAAAAGGAATACTACACATTTTCATTAGTTCATCAGTGACTTATTTTAGAACGTCGATTCCTAAATATAAAAAATACATTTCTTGAAAATTCATTTTAGAATAAAGTAAATACTGGTCGGTAATACTGGTTTCAGTCTCTGAATCATTCATACCCTGTGTCTTTCTTTCAGCGTTGGTCAACTGTAATCCATATCCTCATCTATGTGTGGCTGTCGAAAAAGGGTGCAATTTCATACATATAATACAAAAGTAAAATCGAAACACACACATTGACAACGTGCTTCTTTTATATGATGGGAATCCAATGAATTGATTCAGTTTATTGGAACAAATAACATAGTCCCAAACAATAATTTTGAATTGAGAAAAGCGCCAAAATCAATTAGCATTTACAAGATTTGTAAAGGTACCGTGATATACAAACATAAAATCTATCACAAATTAAGCAAGTTTGTAATGTGATTCCAGCCCATTAACCATGGCCTCTTGTCAGATGGATGCACGAAGTTCAGCTCAAACATTTCCTTTGACATGTTGCCTCCTGTTCGAAAACCCACAAGCCTTGCAACTATTTCAGCACTCTCCTGTACATGGACTTGATCATGAGGATCAGTCCAAAGCTTGCAGATAAATTGCATCCTCCTCTGCTTCCCTTCAAGAGGGACATCCCATTTCATATATAACGCTTCCCTCTCCTCCAATGACAAACGTGACGTCAGTCTCTTGGCCAAAAATTCTCTTTCTCGTTTCAAAGCTCTAATACTGCATATAATATAAAAATATGTCACTGAAAAATTCTAATTCAGAATGGGTAGTATGAAGAAAGTATTAACTGCATGTTGTAAAATGTATATTCAAATATAAAACTATCATTTATGAGTAACTGATGAGAACCTTGATGACAATGAGATAGTAGTATGTTCATCCCCAGCATGAGGAGCTGGGCTTGCATTCCCAAGTTCTGCTAGTTGTTGTTGCAACCATGTCAAACGTCTTAGTTCTACTTCCATGTATATTTGATCAGCTGGGTCTCCCTTGAATAACAAATAAAACTGGGTCCTATGGATGATGGAGACATAACATAGATCCCATAATTCAAGGATCAGCTGTCGTTGCTCTTTAAATGCTATCTGCCATGGGATCTGGGGTTCCTCCGGTTCACCCGGGTACTCTTCGTTGTCTATGTTGTGACCATTTGCTTCGTTTGCTTCAAGTTCAAGAACCTTTAGAAATAAAAGAACATCAAATACATTAGAATGAAGAATGTGAATGGCATTCAAAGTATGAAGATTTTTTATCTACAAATATCCAAAATAAAAGAACATGAGTCTAAAGCAATTGGAAATTCATTAGAATGAAAAATGTGCAATGCAATGAAAGCAGGAAGATATTTTATCCATAAAATATACCTGGCAAACAAGTAACTGCTTTTGGTACTGCAGCTTGGCCACACGTTCTTTCAATTCTGTCACATATGCTCTTATACTTCTTACATTCTCCTCTGCTGCATTCTGAAACATTTTCTGCATTTTCTTCACGTTCACTGAACTAGAGCGTCGATAACCGGGAGTATTTTCCTTCGATGAAACATCTCCAGCTTCTTCACTCTTTGTTGGAGTTTCCTTCTCAGACTCAGGCAGGGTATCAGTTGAAATAATATCATCATTCTCGGGAGCTTTATTTTCAATATCAGATTCCAAAACTTGCTGCGGAGTAGATAATGGTGAGCAGGGAGATCTTAGGAAATTTTGGCGATTGGAAGCATTGCTTGAAGACAAAGGAAGCAACTTTTTCCTCCTGTGTTCCTTTTTATGCTTAGTGGATGCTTCATTGGGTGAATGTTGAAAGTTATTCGGGAGAGACATCACCAACTTGTCTATGGACCTTTGAACATTTTCAAGTTGCTGTTCAAGATTGGCAATGGTGCTGCCTTGTGAGTGAAGTCGGGTAATCTCCTCCTTAAGATTAGCGCTGACACTCTTGTTGACAGAAACCATGCATCCAACTTCAACCTCCTTGGGTGTGGTTGACCTGACAGAACGCATTTCCCTTATTTCTGCCTGCAGTTTTGCAATTGTCTCAGCTGCATCTTGGTTACCTAATCTATGACATGCCACTTCCTTTTGTAATACTTCCAAAGCTCTATTGGCTTCTTCACCTAGCTGCTCTTGGAGATGCTCAAGCTTGCGAATTTCATGCATAAGGGTAAAAGGAGCAGTAGATGACTGCCTCAAGGACTGTCTTAATGTTGATCTTCTTACGTTGTCACATCCTGGCTCTAGTTTTAGAGATGATAGTGCACCGGTGAATGAGAGGCACTTCTTGACTGGCAGATGTGGTGATTCAACTGGGTTGGACACCTGAAGTACAAAAAGATCTGAAAGTCAGTTGAAATGAGTCATGACAAAGATAAAGGTGTAGAGAAAAAGAGAGAAAGAGACCTTTGGGTCATCCTGAAGCTTTCTGCGTAATTCATCCACTTGAGTTTGTGCAAGATCTCTCTGGCGTTTCAGCTCTTCAATTTCCATTTCCATCTGGAAAATATCAGGTAACAATATTCAGTACATCGTATGATACTTGTTCCTCCTAATGATCAGTTTTCATTTTCAAATTTACCTGTTGAATTTTCCAATCCTTTTCTTTAGAAGGATCAGGAGTGCGCAACACTGCCTCCAGCCTAGCAACTTCCTTTTGTAAATGTTTAACAAGTTGCTTGTCTGATACAACCTATTGATAGAAAACTGTCAAATTTGTTTTTTCTAATTTGGAAAACCAAAAAATGATTATCAGGTCACTGTGAACAGATAGTTACCATGTTAACTTGGGCGTTATTTGTTACTTCCTTTGCCCGGGTAGCAAACAAGAGAGTGTTTCGTGATTGCTCTACATGGCTCAGTGCTGGACTTAAAGTACAAATAATGGCCGTGCGTGCATTCCCACCAAGGGAATGCTGCAATATACGTGTGAGCTTTGAATCCCTATAAGGTATATGTCCACTTCTTTTTCCAACACTGCATATGATGATACGGAAACAAGTAGTTAGAAGAGAGTGAAACTGGTACTCAGTTCTAATGGCAGTACTAGATAATGTTGTCCATTATAACAACGCAATTAACTTTCTGTAAACAACATCGGTCCTGACCTGAGCTTCCTGATAACAGTTGTAAGAGTCATCAAGCTAAGGTTAATATGGCAGCCTTCTTTCAGCCTAGTGCCATCTGCATGTGTCTGTGCAGCCCTCTCACTTCCAGCTAGATCGACAAAGTTCTGCAATCATAGACATGAGTTATTCAACAAGAACTAATTCATCCTATTAAAAGTAGATAAGTGGAAAACATCAAATTACCAAGGTTGCGACAAAAGATTTCACACAATCTGTATTTTCACGAAGAGTACTTTGAATTGTCTGCAATATATACCAAAAGGAAGAAAAATAAGATGATATTCATATTAATTATAGGATGATCTTCTGAATTTCAATAAATAATTGTACTACTGTCACTGACCAGTCTGATTATCTGGTGAGACCGCGAGCTGGTATCATTTAGAGCAGTTTCGCCAACCTGCCTTTGAGCTGCCAATTAAAGAACGTCAATAAACTGAATTGTTTTAGCACGGAACAGGTATATAACATCATACAAGCATTAGAGTTCCCTACCTTCACAAATGGAGATCAAATGCCTCAAATGCTTGTCATCTTTTACTGTCTCTTCCACTAGTTTCTCAACCATAGTACCTTTCTACATTACATGAAGGATATATCGTTAAAAAGGAATGAAAGGAAAAGCATGCTACTGGACTGCTATCTCATTAGAAAAGAAAAAGAAAAAAAAAAAAAAAAAAATAAAAAAACCTTCAAAATATCTTCAAAGATAACACAGGATATTAAAAATTAAATTCCAAATTCATGACCAGGAAGCAACCAAATTCTGAGCTTCTTGATATTAGAAAACCTTTAAATTGGAATCTTACCTCAGGATCATCCAGAAGCTTCAAATTGCGACCAGATTCTGAATTTAACAAATCCCTTACATTCTCATTGTATATCTCTAGTCCAGATATTTTTATAGTGAAATCCCTTTCAGGGGACTGTAATGATGCCAATTGAAAGATATTAGTCTAGCAATCCAGCAAACTTCAAAATCCTAATATTTTATTACATATATTAAACTAAAATAAGACAATATTATCTTCATTGCAATAAGAATTCAATTCTGCAACTGAAAAGAATGTGAACTACAAGGAAGCTTTGAAAAAACTTACATTCATGATATGCTCGTAGATATCATTGACAGCCCTCTCTGTTATGCCTCTCATTGTGTAAGTTTTTCCACTGCTAGTTTGTCCATAAGCAAAAACTGTAGCTGCAACATATAAACATGCAACGGTTATGTAATTCATTCTCGAGCAGATAATGGAGGTTTAGACGGAAAGAAACAAATATCTGAAGTGCAGTACCGTTAATGCCAGTTAATGCAGATAATGCGACATTCTTTACTCCTTCATATACTGCCTCAGTTACTGAAGTAGGACCAAAAACTTTGTCTGCAGGGTAGAAAACCAGGTCCACAAATGTTAAAAAGTTGAAGACATTAAATTAAGAAGTGATAAAAGGAACTGCAAACTGATAACCAATCATAGCAAAACAAGGTGAACAATTTCATTTGGTACCAAAAGTAAACGACACCGGTTGAGCAGCGCGTTCTTGTGCTGGTGGTTTATACACAATAGTATAATCATTGATGCAGTCCCATGCCACCTGATCTTTAGCCAATTGCTCCCTTTTGTTCAAAGGTCTTAACCTTACTGTGACCACAATCTTCTCCTCCTTAACTCTTGACCCTCCTGGAGTTGAAGCCGGTGTCCTGTCTATCTTTGAAGCTGGTGTTCCAGGCGTTCTCAAAGTCATCTTCTTCAAAAATCACAGTCAAAAAATCACCATCAACAACGAATAGAAAAAAAAAATATATATAGTAAATCTCGTTCGTAAGTTCATTTTAATTTAGGGTTTAGGGTTAGTTCATAAGTTCTTCAGACGAATCCTGTTCCTGAGAATGTTCAACATTGAAAATTGATGCTAGATCAGACTAATTATTTTCCAATGTGACTCGAATCTTGCTCAAAACATATCAAATAAAAGAGTTTCAACTAAATAACAAAAATAAAACGAGATGAATTTGTATAGATTCACTGTAGAATACTCTAACGCTAAGGATTTAGTTTAGAAAAAGATGAAATGGAATTTAACTTTAATACACCAAACACAGAAAGGGAAAGATTACGTTACATATTTTAAATTTTAGTACACCAAACACTAATTTTAAGCATTAAACTGAGGAAAAGTGTAGAACAGGAAAGTGAGTAAGTAAACAAAGAAGAACATTAATAATAGAGTCAAAATCTTCAAATGGAAGATGCGAAATCAACTCATCAGAGAGTTCAAAAAGAAATGATGAAATAAAAGGAAACGGAATCATAAACTTACATCAACTCTAGTTGAGTAGTTTCTTCAACTCAGATCTAGAAGAAGGCGAGAAGAGTGAAGAAGATAATTGGAAGAACAATGGGTGTGTGGGGAAATTGTGATGAATTCAAATGAATGAAAGCGCATTGGTGTGTGTGCGTCAGGCCACCACCATTTCATTTGAATTTGGAAACTCTTCCAACGGCTAGTTTTCTTTCTTTTTCTATTTTCCTTCTCTTTTTTTAATTAAATAATATCTAATACAATCTAGTTCTAATTAATGGTTATTAATTTAATCATAGGTTATTCCAACGTTTTCATTGGCCAGATAATAATCATTGACGAACAACTCAGGTAGTGGGACCTGTTAAGAATCCTAACGTTTTGTGTTTTGTTTGCTTCTCAAATTGCTTTTCTTTTTTTTTTTCTTGCTTTTATCAAATTTATCTGACGAAAATGTCAAAAAGAAGAAAGTTTTTTTCTGTCATTTTTGTATTTTAGTGCTCTTAATCTTTCGTTTTGGAGAATGTTTATAGATTTTACGTTAAGTAATATATTTATATTTTAATAATAAGGTTTTGCAAGACAATTTTCAACCAGATGCAATGCATTGTATTACTTTTACCCAAACTTACTTTTAAAGATAATTACAAATAATCAAACACTTTAACAACTTCAACATGAATGATTGATTTATGGTCTCCAATGTTGTTTTTGAAAATATTAAGGAAGATGAATTGATAAATTTTATTAATATTTTATATTTTATAAATTGATTTACTTTTTTATTATCTGAATTTTTTTTTATATAATTTGTTAAAAAATTATAAATTATATAAGTTATTTCATAATAAATATTTTTTAACCTTACAATTTTTTATTATATTTTTAATTTATGAAACAAATTTGTTATCAATTTGTAAAATTGTAAATTTTTCAAAAAAATTATCATATAAATCTATGATTTTATGTAATTTAGTAAATAATTATGTAATTTATTTATGTATTTAATTTTTGCATATTTTAGAAAATTTAAATTCCTATGCTATAAACAATACTGCCAATGCATAAAATAATGCGATAAATAAACTGTTCATGCCAACCATGTCTAAATCCACAGGAATCTTTCAGTGAAGAGTTGACATAAGAAGAATTCAAGAAAGTATAAATATGGTAAAAAAAAATGTATAATTCTAACGAAATATGACCATAGAAGTCATGTTATTATGATAATATAGAATTCCAATTAGAATTTTTAATTTTTTTTATTATAGCAAATCTAAATTATTATGTAGTAAATAATAGTTTTATAAATTTAAATCATGTGCATAAAATAATGTGATTTATAGTTTTTTTTTTAAAATAAAGATTATTCTTATATCATCTAGCAATTTAAGATTATGTTTTATTAATACGGAGTAGTTATGGAACCAACATACAGAATTTTGTTTTGAAAATTCTTAAGCATACTCATGTTAGTAAAATGTCAAAAAGGGTTTTTGTATCCTAAAAATTGTTATTCATAGTTCTAATGGAATATCACTAAATTTCTTATTATTTATGCAAAGTGTCATATATTATGAGTGCAGGATTGAATTCAAGTTAATAAAAAACTTTATTTGAAATTTAGTTAACATTAAAAATTCAAAAAGACTGGGACAACTTTAGATTAATTAAATTAAAAATCTTTCATTTTATATCTAAAATAGAAATTCATATAAATAAAAATCCTTTTAATGTCATACTGGAGTATATGACAATGAGGACGAAATAACTAATACACATGTCTTGTTTTTGTTTCTAATTTAAAACAGAAAAATATAATTAGTTTATTAGTTAATAATTTTTGTTATATAATTTTCTTTATTTCTTTTTAATTTGTTTAAATTTTGCTACTAAGTTTACTCTGATTAAATGTATTATAAGATGTATAAACCTTAATCTCACTAAGTTAAAATTTTCCTTAGACACACTATAAATTATTTTTACTTTTTAATCATATAAATCCTTAATGTATTAAATAATTTTATAAATTTTCTTTTTGTTGATTATTAGTTTGGTTTTGTTTGAAAACAATTTCTTTTACTATTTAATTTTGTAATTTTTTAATTATTCAACTTAATTTTTTTAATTATTTAATCCGAACTATAATCACTAAATTCACTCAAATCCATGAGGTATTTTTTTTTTTCTTTTAACATAATGATTATGATTTTTTTTTTTACTTTTAACATAATGATTGTGACCTGTAAAATAATTTTTTATAGTATTACAAAATTTAAGGAAGATGTTATGCTCCATTGATAAAAAAAATTAAAATCCTAAAATAAAAGTTACATTTTTATTTTTATTTTTATTATAAAGAAATTTGATTGTGTAAAATATTATTTATTCAATTTCTTTAAAATTTAATTTAATTAAATTTAGAAATCATCACTAAGGTAAAAGTATTGTTATTTTAAAGTTGAAATAAGAATGTAATTTTTATTAAAATATGTTTTAGATTTAAGTTAAATAATATTTTATTTTAACTTATAATAACTACTATAGTATTATATGTTAAAATAATTTTGTTATTCCAAATCGATTTAAGGTCATTAGTTTATAAGCATCTTTATGATCAATTTTTTTTATAAGTCAAACCAGTTTATTACATAATTCAAGAAATGAATCTACCAAACCTTAAAATATATGTTAATTAAAGTGATTAATATAAACTCTCCTTGATAATAAGGTTAATAATTATAAATTTTGATGAAAAGTGATAACAAATTCTCCTAATTATATCTAATACTAGTTCATCTAATATTTATTATCATCATTAAAAATTTATTGAAGAAACTATACTAAAATTAGACTATCTAAGATCTTACAAGTTTTACATCTGATCGTAATATTAAGATTCTTAAAAGTTATCTAACTCCAACAATTCATCTTTTTAAGTAAATCAACTCTCTTGCAAAAAAAAAAAAAACAACTAATGATTTATTCAAAATGAAATACAATAACTTGAGAAACAAAAATGTTAGTAATTATTAAGTTTTTAATTTCTAAAGACATTAAATGTTTTCTTGATGAGGTAGCAATATAACAAGTAAAGCATGTCAATATATTATGATATAGAGTGAAAACGATACCACTGTACACTTTGAGATAAATTAAGAAGAGTTGACATGTGAAAAATAATTTTCTATTTTTCTAGTTTCTCACATAGGTCAAACTTCATTTTATCTGAATTATCTACCTTCTACAATTTGAGCATAAGAATTATAGGTCCATTATAGAGAAAATTCATGATTATGAGCTTGATGTTAAGAAATTTTATTTTAAAAGATTTATATAACGATTAGTACAAAGTTAATAGACCTCAGCTACTCCTCACTCATCATTCATCACTTTTTCAAGTTAAAGATATCTTATTTGATATTTTATATTAAAAAAATAAAAGAAAATATTGGAGGTTAGAAGTTGAGGGAAGTATGTATACATAAAATGTAAAAAACCATAATAAAATCTAACTGTTGGAATGAAACTGAGATGGTTAAGATTTCCTTCTCAAAAGGGTTAAGAAAAAAAATCTAAGACCAAGTTTGATAAAAACGATGTCATACATGAAACGAAAGCAACTATGATCTTTGTAATAACTATAGATAAGCTATTCCAAAAGATAGACAGTGACTAAGACATCAATTTTCTCGGTGGTGCAACTAAGGGCTTGTTGGTGCCTAAAAGTCCTTAACTCAGGGATATAAAGTTTAGTAATTGATGGTTAAGACAAGTTCAAGAGGAGACAACATTCAAGGCACAGGAAGAACAGAAAAACAAAACAAAGAGGTGTAATGGTATAAGGGACAATGATTAAAGCATCAAAAATTGACACCAGTTATTAAGTTAAATTTTAATTTCAATTAAAAAAAGGCCAAACATTTATGATTTTGCAGCATCCCCAATCAATACACAGTATGCATTGAGTTTCCCAACACATCTTTAAATTCACAGACGTGAAAACTGAACAATATTTCTTTGGGTGGGACCATTGACGCTCCAATGTGCCTATTCACACACTCATGTTCACAATTTTGCCCTTATAGAGTCAAATCAGATTTGATAATAGGGTGACATCTTATTTTCCTATAATACTTCTAGAAAAGCTTTGAGGAAAAAAGAACTATTTCTCCCCAATTATCCTAAGCAAACATGGCCACAATTCATACTCATCCAAATAATATAACTTTGATAGAGCAAATTATTACCATCTCAAGATTACAACACTTTTTTTAAATGGTAAAATATTGTACAGCCCAAGTAACAAGTTGTTCACCAGATACACTAACTTGGATCCAAAATTGTACCTTGTCATACAGAAATTACATATTTCAGCCATTCTTTTCTAAATCACAACATAACATAACTACCAGTATAGTCATTATTTTTTCTCAAAAGTCTGGGACCATCTAGCTTAATCCCCACACATATTCCTCCCTGCAAACCTGTTTTGTTGCATGTTGAGCTTTATCTCCCCTTCCATAAGAATTTTACACTTATGTGACAGTTTTTCTCCACACAAAACCTCTTTTCTTTCTTTTTCATTTTCACTTTATCCATCTCTTCTTTCTTCTTTTTTTTTTTTTTTTTTTTTTTTTTTTTTTTTTTTTTTTTTTTTTTTTTTTTTTTTTCTTTTGTTTTTTCACTTTAGCAATCTCTATTTCACTCTTCACTTGAGACAAGCTCATCTTTTGTGTTGCTTAAGCATGTGTAACAGGAACAGGAATCCACATTAGAAGTGCCAACGCCATCAGTCTCTATTGATGGATGGATCATACCAAGTTTGCATTGACCAATGAACACAGAAATTTAAAGCTAACAGCTTTAGGATTTAGCCATCAGAAGGTAATGACATGTCATTTCATTTGGTTCACCTGTGGTATGTGCCATGTGATTTGAAGAACTGATAATCTGGGTGATTCACTTGAAGCTGCCGTAACCAGTTATCTGCATCCTGCAAGAGAGAATTTGCTAGTTGACTCTCTCTAACTCCATTTTGTGTCCATATAGACCCCTTTAACTTGTAGGAAGCCATTGCAAAAGTTGGTAAAGAAATCTTTGGTACGCCATCCATGTCATTTGGATAAACCAAAATTGGACCCTGAGTACCTCCATTTCCTGCAAAACGTAAACAAAGAAAGTTTAAAAAAAATAATGAACATTGACCGTAAAGTTATAAAACTGTAATCACCTTTACTTTTTTTGAAATAAAGCCTTACTTGTATGAAAAAGTTGATAAAATCAATCACCGAGTGAAGTAATCTATTTATTAGAATCATTTTTCAGAAGTGTCATGCTTCTGACAAATTGTTCCTTATCAAAGATGAAAGATGAGGAAATGCACTAATGCAGAACATTTGCAGTAAATATACTCATAACTGCAACTGTGAAATACTTTCAGAAAACCATAATTACCCTCAACCCTAATGTAGCAGTGACATTTCAGGGATTATGTTTGGTTTAGAGAAAGTGGATTAAAACAGGCTATGGACAAAAACCATTCTGTTTCACTCTCACATACATTTGCATTTTTGGGCCAAGTCGTTTGTTCAAATTTAAGTCTTCACATCCTCTATTCAAAAGCTTCTGTTCTCTCTGGTAGCCCATTACTTTCATTTTCTAAAGCTATTCTTAGTTCTGCCCTTTGTTCCCTTTCTTCCTGCTCTTACATTCCTCATAGGCTTAAACTTATTTGATTCCTTGTATCCTTAATGTGTTTGCCTTAATATATATGACTTTTGCTTACTACTTGTGAATTAGCCTTTAATTTTGAAATCATTAGCATTTACAATCTACATCTAAAATTTTAGACTGGCTGCTATGTGCCAGAGTCTGGGATTGAGAAACTATGTAGGCGCCTAATTCATATTTGATTACCTAAAAAGAATAATTCTGTTTTCATAATTCTAAGTTCTTGAGATATTGTAAACAGGTAAAGAGAATATAAGTTTAAAATGAATTAGTACATCTAACAATAATGAGCCCAAATGATTGGCGGGTCTTGACATTAAAATGCATGAGTAAATCTAACAATAACAAGCATCTTTTGATAGCAGCACTATGATAAGTAAGAACTACAATGCCACTACAGATCAAACATAGGGTTAAGGTTCCATGATTACCTGTCAAGGGTGTATGCAGTGTATGGTATGTAAGAAAGCAGGCATCTAAATCTTTTAACGTTGGACCAGTGGGTATTCGATATATAGGATACCTGAAAGATGCCATAGAAAAATGTTAGATAGCACAAATTGCAGCAATAGTTACGCAAGCAAAAAATCAAGTTATTCTCACCATGCTACAGACATCCAACTAACTGACAATAAATCACAACTTCTCAGTGACTTGAGGCTAGGATAGTGCCTTGCAAGATCAAGTATCTGTCCAAATATAAAAAATATAATATGGACTTTTTACATGAACTGCAAAAAAGCCACATATTAATTGAAACCAGTACTAACCTTGTCAGTCAATGGTTCACGACTATAAGGAGGATCGTGATCAAAATACTCAAAAAGAAGATCTTGAGGATTCCCAGTTTCACTATCATCGCTAGAAAATCCCTCTTGCATTCTATTGTGCTTATCATGTACAGATAGCCGGCTCATTTGAATAGAAGTGTCACCTTTATAATATTGACCATTTCCTTGCGCTATAAAAAGTTCAGTCCTTTTTCCAAATTCACTGTCACTGCTTCCCTCACTGCTTGAATCCCTGTAGTAATCACCATCACTGTCTTCACTGGTGTACCTGATGACAAATGAAAATGAGACAATAACACAAAGCAATGGCTTAGCATACTATTAGAATTCCAACAGTAAATTCACATGTACATAACCACATTGGCAACATACAGGAATCAGTGGCCAGAAATAAAGGAGAATAAAGAAAGAATACAAGTTTAAAAAGTTTCTAATAATTGAGATGAAAAATTGTTAATACCTTCTCTTAGTATTTGACTTCTTATCTGACTGACCATATAGCTGAATAGCTGACAAATAAGGAACATAATATTGAACAACAGACTGTCTTTGATCAAGTACCAGAGGGACTCCTGCTCCATATACACTCCACTCCTTAAAAGACTCCCAGAGATCATTAAGGGCAAAGTAAGACTGATATTCCACATCACAAGTCTTCCAACCTCTCATTGTTGTCTACACCCACAACACAACAAAAGCAAGTCCACAGTAAGTAAGCTGGGTGAAAAAAGAGTGAAATTCATCAATCTTATGCCTAAAGCTGGTAAACTATTTCCGCAAGATTTAGCATTCCATCAACTGTTAGTCATATACGAACTGAAAACCAAAGCACAAGTGTTTGTGTAGGTGTTAACGCTGAATCATCCAAGATTACATTTATATATATCAGCCAACATGATATTGTTCACATATTTAGTTCATTCTGACAAATTGATTCTTGGTCCAAAATTGATTGTTTGAAGCAACTTTTGCATTCGATAAAGAAATCCATACTGAGTTTTACTACTATACTGACTTGCTTAAAGAATAAAAACACTTAAACATAAATCACTTGACTTCGAACTCAATTTTAACCAAAATCAATTTTGCAAATTCACACTCAAACATACACTATGTGGAGATTGTTGTACTCTCCAAGTTCAGCAAAGTAAAAACCATCATTCAGAAGATAGCTCAACTGCATAATTGCATAAAGGAAAAGATGCATAATGGAGAAGATGAGATCAACCTTAGCTAAATATTGAGCTGGGACTAAAGGAGTTGTGGACTCCAGAAACCTATCAATGTTGGTAGCAGGCTCTACAGAAGAGCAAGAAGTTGGTTTGCTCAACAAGTATGAAGATTCATTCGGATTCCCATTCTCAGAAGCAATAAGTTTCCTCTCTGAAATTGAATCAGCACTCTCAGTTTCACCACCTTTCTCTCTCTGGACCGGTTTACGCTGATTCTGGTTCTTCCTTGCCTTCACCGGAATGTAAAACCGATCATCACCACGAACACCTCCAAATTGCAAAGCCGTCCCCAACATTTTCCACCACTCTGAATAAAGTAACTTCCCAGAGAAAATGAAGAAAAATATGGTATTATTAAGAACAGAAGAAGAAGAAAAATAAGAAGACTACCACCAGACCCAGATTAAAAAAAAAAAAAAAAAAAAAAAAAAAAAAAAAAAAAAAAAGATGTTGTGAGTAAACAGAGGATCAATACAGGGGAACACTGATTATTTTCTGGGAGTTTCTCAGCAACCAAACAGCAATAAGGAATTAAAGATAACAGTAGTGAAGCTATGATGAGAATCTGAAGATGACAGAAACCCAGAAGAGAGAGTTGGCGTGAAGAAAAAGAGGATCAAAGAATGTGCGAAAGGGAAGAGAAGAAGGGTACCTTGATTGATTGGATGAGAGAAAGTAGAGTGAATTTGGAGGAATATATGCGTGAAGTAATGAACAGAGACAGAGAGAGGGGAAGAAAAGTTTATTCTTCAACCACACTGGAACAGAGAAGAATGGGTGCATAGAAAATGGTGCCACCGTGGGGGAGAATATCATGTGCTGAATTTGGTGGGGTTAGGAGCATGATTATTGTGGAAAATACTTATTCATAAAAACACTTTAATAAATATAGGAGTTGGTTGAGAAATTGGTACATAATGATATCCTAGTATGCAACTGTTACCATTTGGTTTGTCTTGTAACTATTAATATTTTTTTTTTTTTGAGAATTAGTAATGTTTTCTTTTAATTATTTAAAGGAATAGTCTATATGTTTAAAATAATCTATATTTTTATTCAATTACAAACTATTATATGTAATAAATTACTTTATATTTATAATAATTATTCTAAAAATAGTTCAGACAATAATTTTCATTATTTTTTGCAGTATAAATTTTTTTCACATGCATACTTATTGGTATTCAACTTAACAGTTTAAATTCGTTTTTATTAACAGAACTCAAAATTTTCAATTTTATGATTTTATATTTTTGTTCATTTAAATTTACTTCATTTAAGAAAAAATATTGATCCATGTGCTTAATGATTGTGTAAAAATTGTTGTATGAACGAATTATATACAATTTTATTAAATGAAAAGAGTATACTTTAATACCTTAATCTTTCTGTTGAAATTACATTCAACCTTGTTATGTATGATTACTTTTCCAATTAAGTTTTGTTTTTTAATATATGAATAACGAATAGAATAAACACTGAAATATCTAAAATAAAAAAAAAATGATATATACTAGGAGTATTAAATAGAGACGTATAGTAGAATGCGGTGATGTATTACATATAGAAATCAAATACTTCCTTTCCTGTAGGATGGATATCTAAGTGTTATATAAGCAATTTCTTTTTTAATGGATGGACACGTTACGAAATTCTACATCTAAAATATATTTTTAAATATAATTTCTTCTTTTTATAGCATAACAATGCATTACGAGTTTAGTTTTTTTTTTTCATGATCATCACTTCTTCTTCCATTACTTTTTAAATTAATATTTCTTTCTACTACCTCATCATTTTAATTTACCGATCAATAACAAGTTTGATTGTGAAAATTTTTTTGTTATGACAACAAGAGGTTCTGATTATAATAAAGTGATGTTAAATTATATTTTTTTTTATGAAAAACATGTTTTATCTTATGTTTAAGAAAATTCAGTGCAGGTCAATCTTGAAATTCAAGAATAAAGTCAATATATTTAACAAAACTAATTGACAATGATATGGTTGTTTTCTTCAATGACTACTCCGCTTTTAATTAAGTCGATTGGTCTTTACATTTCATTACATATATAAATTTATTTACATACCATGTCTCATACATCAGGACAAAGATTAAGAAGTTAAAGACATTAAAGGAAGATCGTACTATCACATTGTATCTTCTAGAAATCAATAAAACCATTGACTCCTTCACTGTCATTGGAGCTCCTATCGATGACCATATCGAGGCCACTTTTTATAGTATTTCTGAAAATTATGATCATTTTAACAATTGTTATCTCAAAGCTTAAAATATGATATTGAAGCTTTACTTCTTACAAAAGAAGAACAGTTAGACAAATACAAACTTTTTGAAAATTTCATATTGCAAGCCAATATTGTTTCTGCACCATATTTTTCAAGAAATCAGCTTAGTAATAATCGATTTCGTTCTAATTCTGCTCGTGGTGCAAGATTTTGATCACAAAATAATCAAATAATTCACGAATTAAGAAATAATAATAAAACAATTATCATGCTTCATCTGATACTTTTCAATATGACAGAACACATTGTCAAATCTGTGAAAAAATAGGATACAGTGCCCTCACCTGCTGGTATAGGTATGATCAAAATAACACATCTTAGATGTTTCTCAATGTTGTTCACTACTAAATGATCATAGTGACTCATCAATATGTGAAATTCAATCCACTTTGGATGACCCATTATGGTATCCAGATAGTGGTGCAACTCATCATATTACTAATGATACAAATCATTTTTCAAAGAAACTACAATATATTTATTGCTTTCTCAAATGTTTTTCAAAAAAATGGAATTGAACATCATTTAACATGTTCTTATACACTTGAGCAGAACGGTGCCATTGAGCATAAGCATAGACATATAAATAAAATGAGATTAACCATTCTTATTGCAGGCTCTCTACCTATAAAATTTTGAGAGAAAGCTTTTATCAATTTTGTACATGTTATAAATGTTCCACCTATTGTTGTGTTACATCATAAAAATCCACATGAGATGTTATTTAATGAAAAACATGACTATACAAATTTTTGAGTGTTCCATTATGTTTGTTACCCTCTCTTAAGATCTTATATTAAACATAAACTGCAATTTAGGTCATTATGTTGTTTATTTTAAGGATATAGTCTAAAAAATAAAGGTTATATTTGTTTGCTTTCTCATGAAAAACTATGCATGTGGTTTTCAATGAACATCACTTTCCTTATTCTAAACCAAATAATCTTTTTCAAATGCATAACTCTGCTTTTGACGATGCCTTTAAATGTTTTGCAAACTGTTAATAACAAGACCAAAACCATCCTTTGTAGTAAATAAAGTGTGTCAATTCATGTATTCTTCCTAAAAACATTATTGGCCTGTTGTAGAATGTATCTTAGATATCTTGTTGGGACTATTTACCATGGTCTTATCATTCAATGCATCCATTGTTGCCTTTAGTGATGCAGACTAGGGGACTGGTGTAGATGATTGGAAATCTACTATCCAGTATCTATTATGGAGCTAACTGTTGGGTATTCAAGTGTGAGTCTAAGTCTCACATTGAATAAAAATGAGAAAGTTAAGCAATCTATAAGAAAGAAGATCCATAAACCTACTGTCTTAAGGTTTTGGGTTAAAAGTGGTGTCATTCACTTGTATGTTTGACCCATTTCTCCTTCTTGTGAGATCTCTCCGATTATGCCCCTCGGATTCTCCTAACAACTACAACAAGTAGCTTCAAACATTATGAAACTTTGACATGAAATAACAATATAATCAATAAATTTGAAATCTATTAAACTTGTTAATATCTATTAATTTTGATATGCATATATGTATTTTCATTATCTCTTAATTTTTCAATACTATAAAAATTTTATAAATATTTTTAATATTTTTATTTTATATAAAAAATCAAAATGAAAAACAATAAGCATTAAATTGTTTGCTAAATATATAAATGGTAAAATGTATGAGATTTAAAAAATAAAAAAATGTCAAATCTTTGAGTCTCAACAAAACTATCAAATATTGTCACTCTCTCACCCTTAGTTCATCCATCCCATGCATAATAAATCAACAAGGATTGAATAAAATAATAAAATAAATGACATTTAATACAATAATTATCGTAATCAAAATGTGTTCTATATACTAAGATTGTGTTCTATTCTGAGTAGAATTGATTGGTTTTTGAAATCAAATTTGACAAAGGACAAATAGAAAGTCTCACTTATTTAAGACACTTTGTTATTATTATACTATGTGCTATATGTTTTGAAATCTTCTTGTTGAAAGTATATTAGTATTTGATATGATATAATGTTGTTTAAATAATTTGATTACATCATATAAATTATTCACTTCTTATCCTTTAATATAACACATAATTCATAAGAGGTAAATCACGAAGAAAAATCAAAATGAAGTGAGTCCATTCTCCAATGTCCATATACATTTTAAAACTCACTAAAATCAAATAATAAATTCAGAAGATCATCTTAACCAAGTCTTCACATTCATCTAAATATGAAAATACATTAAAAAAAACACATTTATGAGATATATTGAAGAAAAAAAAACCACATTGGAAGTAACATTCAATGAAAGGAATGGACTTTGAAAATAATGTTTGGTTGGGTTGGTCAGGGAAAGGCAATGCAGTTGACACGTGCAGAGGATGAGTAGGTGGGACACGTGCGAGATGTAACATATGCAGAGGACACTAAATTAATAACCATCCCATCTCTTCATGCCTGCCACTCACTTTTACAATGACCATCCATTTGTTTTACATTGTCACTTATTTCAACCACAATTATTGCAAAAACTCTAATCTAAATCATATTTTTATGACTTTAACAACAAAAATCTACTTCTAAATGTCAAAAATATACTATGTATGATGATAGAAATATTTTTATATAGTTTTAAATATGATTATTTCAAAAATTAATCTGTACTTATATTATATTACCGTATTTATTGTTATACATATAAAAATTATTAAATCAGTAACAACTGTAATATTATATTCTGAACAGGAGTAATCTCTAATTCAAGATATAAGTTTAAGGAAGAAAGTGTGTAATTTTGTGTGTGTTAATAGAGAAGTGTGTAATTAAATTTAAAGAATTGTATGTTTTGAATGACATAGTAGTGCAAGTAATTTAAAGATATTGGGTAGTAATTTAAGTTTATTGACATAATTAATGAGTTATTTAAAGAAAGATAGGTCCTTTGGAGGATATGAAGTTCGAGATACTTCTATAAAATGAATTAAGTTAACATATTTCAATTTGTATAAAATCAGTTTTAACTAAGCAAAGCTTGTCTTCTTCCAAGAAGTTAAATTTATTTATTATCACGATCTTTTATATTGAAGGTACAATTGTCACTTTCAGTCTTCACTTATGTTTTTTTTTCTTTTTTTTCTCTTGAGTCATGCTTGTTAAATCAGATTTTCATCACTAAATTTTAAAAAAGGAATGAATGCAAAGAAAAGTTTTTAACAAATTTAAATAGAGTTTAAAATAGATCAATAATTTGTATTTTATATTTTAAGTTTAAAGATGTATATTATGAAATTAATTTATTATTTCTTTATCCAAAAATCTATCTTTTTAAAATTCATTTTCTTTAATTTCTTTATAGTATTTTATAACTAAATGTATGTCAAAATTATTTGATTAAATTTTGTGTAAAACAAGTTTTTCTTTTCTTTTAAAAATTTTATACATTGTATGTATGAGATTTAATTTGTTAATATAGATGTGATCTAATTGATGAAGATAACTTTTTAAGTAGTTTGTATCTATAGTAATATATTTGATTTTTGAATTAGGTTTTATGTGGTAAGTTAATGTTTTTAACTTTTCTCTGTTTTGGTACAAGTGATTTGAAAAATTAAATATCTAGAAGTAAGAGAATTAACTAAATTTTATAATTATAATTGAGATGAATTGTAAATTATAATTTAAAAAATTTTGTGACGTAGAATTGATGTAGAATTAGTTTTTTTTATATGTAAGATGTTGTTGTATAAAAAAATTATATATCAGTTCTTTGTTATGGGAGTTGAATATTGTAATGCTCAAAGTTATATAAGATGAATTTATATATGTGATTATACTAATTAGTAAATAAAGTTTATATAATATATTGGTGCTATAATTGTTTATAATATTGAATAGTTATTATATATTTTGTATTTTATTGTTACATGAAATTAATGTTTGAATCTAAGAATTGCATTAAGGATTAAATGTTCATAATTAGATAAAAGAATTGTCTTAGCTCAATTCAATTGATAATTAAAAGAATTTTTTATTTTACATATGTTACTCAAGTAACAGTTTAAGTGAATTTTAAGTAATGACATTTATATTATAACATAGCATATTTAGTATTATAACATAATATTAATGGTCAAGTAGTAATAAATTTTCTTGCTACAAGATATAACTTGTAGTAGTTTAAGCCAGACAGAGGTTAAATTGATCATCTATTCTCTAAGAGTTTTATAGCTTAAATGCTCTTTTGGATATTAAAACAAGGACTAGGTTGAATTAATTATTTTTTCTTTAAAAAATTATACTTGATTGTTAGAATGATGCACAAGCAATAGATTTCATTATTCAAACATCATTTAACTTAAGCAATAAATATTAATATTTATTTTCTATTCAAGGTGATTCCATAAGTAATACTTATATAATATAAGAACTTATGTTTGTCTAACCTTAAGTTATATGTTTTATATCTATCTTTATGATAAAGTGTAAATATTTTAGATGTGTATAGAATAATATATTTGATGATAGAAATGGATGAAAAAAGATATATAAGTAAGATGATATTTAATCTTGTTTATATAGATAAAAGATAAACATGAGACATTATAATGAATCTCCATTAAATGTTTTTAGTAATTACAGTATTTTTGTAAATTTTAGTCTTTATATGAATTTCAATATATTTTTTATATTTAAGTCAAAGAGGTTGTAAACATACTTTTTCTTTTTCTTAAGTTTTTTTGAAACATAATTTTTTTCTTAATTTTTTTTTTCATAACAACAGAAACTTTGTAAATCTCTAATAAATATATACATTGTAGTAGTAAGTAGAATATCGAATTACTTTAAACAAATCTTATTGTTTAATACTAATCAGGAATTTAAAATATTAATATAAAACAAAGTTAAAATATATTTATCTTCTAAAAATATAAAAAAATTGTGACAATTAAGTCAAAATAGATATATAATCTAAAAAAAAAATCCATTGAATAATACAACAAACATCAAATAATTATTAATTAAAAAATAAACTATAATATGAGATAAAAAAAATAGTGAGGTAGACATTAATTTAACAAAAAAAAAGTTAATGATTATATATATATATATATATATATATAGGATTTCTAATATGAGAAAAAAAACACAACACATTCAGTGTTCTAATAAAAGAAAATATCATATCCTTTTACTAACACACGTGTGTGTGTATATATATATATAATTTTATTATAAATAATATAGTTTAAATTAAAGTTATTTTTAATATAAAATTAAAGATATTTTATGAACCAAAAGTGATTGCTTGATTAGCCTCACGATGAGATCAAATTCCTTATCATCTCTTTAAAAAACTAGATAATTAGTTGATAAAATATAATAGTTAATTCTTCCAAAAATAAAAAATGATTTGAATATTTCTTAAAATATTTATTTTTAATGTTTAATTGCATGGGTACTTATATATAACTACTAAACACGTAGATTAATCAGTCTAGAGTAATTTCATTCTAGTTAATGATGTTGAGTTTACATTTTAAAAATATAACTATTTTAAATATTTTAAAAAGTATAATTTCATTGTTCATAATAATTGTGTCAGTTTAGATAAGATTGTTTCTTATAAAAAATTAAATGTTTTGCATTAGAAAGATGTTACTTGTAATTATTTTTTGTGAGAAAAAAAATAGAACTAAAACCATGAAATTATAGAGTGAAAAAAAAAAAAATCCTCAACAGAAAAAAAGGAAAAAAAAAAAAAGTTGATTGAAACCAGGAACAGTTAATTGTGTCGATTATGAACTGGTCCACATCCTTTCACCCATGAATATGATATATCATTCCACACAGTGTCTATTCATTGCTCTAAATCAGTTCCAGAATGGGTCCTATAAACTGCAAAAGTTAAATGAAAACCCACAATGTCAAAAAGTCATTTGTTTTTTTATTATTCCAAAAATAGCTTATATATAAATATTTATACAACAAGTATTTATTTAAACAATTAATTAAAAAATCCTATTCAAATAATTACCTGTATAACACATGAACTTGGCTCTAATATCTGAATTTGGACATTTAACATTTGTTTGTTTTTGAATTTCTTTCATGGGACTTTCCTAAGCAAATCCAAGTATTAAGATTATTTGTCGTATTGATTTTTCTAATATTTTCTTCTTCATTTTATGAATTTTATAAGTTTCTTCTTCAATTTCTTCTTCTTTTTAACAGCTTCCAGGTACTTCTAGTAGCTGCATATAATTTTAGGAACTTGTAAGCATTCATTGGCATTGAGTGAAACTGAAAAAGAAACAGATGGACCCTTGATTTCCATATAAACCTAATCTCTCAATTCAATTGTACAAGAGAGATTCTTAAACAACTTGCACAATTGTTTCCTTCATTTAATTACATATATTTATAATTATTGTGAAGCATCTCCATTAATGGTAGATTTTATACAATTTTCCAAACAGAATATCCAAATATAGATTCTAAGTTCTAAACAAGATCTCAATTCATTAAAAAAAAAAATCTTTTTTATTTTTAAAATATATATTTTCACTAACAATTAAATAAAATGTTATTTAAAATATGAGTCCTTTTACAATCGATTGTTTCAAAAATATCTTTAAACTTGTCATCACACATTCAAACTTAGAAAAACTAAATTAAGACTTTATATACTTATTCTTATAATAAAAATAACTTAGAATAGCGTCGATAATAATTATTTTTTCGAAAACAATTTTTTTCTAGTATTTAACATTTTGATCCTCAATCACTAACTTATAAGCGATTTATTTATTTTCTTAAAAATAATACATTTACCTAAGTTTACGTATTTTACGAGTTTTCATGTCAAATCAATAATTTTCTCTCACTAATGAATCGTCTAAATGAAATATTTTTTTAATTACCTTAAAATATTTAAATTTCTTTAACGCATTTTATTTAAAAATCTTATAATTTTTTTATTTATTTTATGGTTTATGTCAGTAAGAAAGAGATTATTCTATCATAAATTTATAAAATAATATATACGATATATTTATTAATTTTTACAACAACTGTACTAAAAATTGTACTTACAATGATTTCTAATGAATTGTTAATAGTTTTCATTCAAAATATGTATATAAATAAAGTTCCATGAAAGCTTAAAACAATAAATTTGATTTGATCATCTTCAATAAAGCTGTTCCAAGTTAAACAATCTTGTCCTGAAATTTCTTAAGCAACACAGTTGAATTTATGAATAGTTGTTGTTTAAAATTGTTTATATTGCAAAAGGGGACATTGACTGAATTTTTTTTTCTAAAATATCAATATCTAGGTTAATTACAAGATATATAAATTGAATCAATCACTCAAATCAACAATCTTAGTATTTGAGTAAACTTTTATGTAAAATTTTAGTTTATATATCATTGCAAGATCCACACACATCTATTTAAGCAAGTTATTTAACATTATACACTCTTAATTAGATGTTGGTGTATTAGTGAGTTATTTTTCCACCATATGTGAGTCACAATATAGTTTCATCTCATGAAGAAAAATATATTAGAAAATATTCATGGTATGTCTGAAAGGAGAGGGATGACAGCCAAATAATGTGTGGCAGAGAACAATTTCAATGGTGGTCCCAAGCTTGTGTCAATGTAGGTTTGTCACAAAAATTAAAGAAAGGACAATTATATGAAGGAGGGGTTACACTACACATGGTGAAATTGGAATGAGACATGTGACTATTTATCAGATTATGAAATGGATGGGACCCTTATGGTGGTTTGGTTTGGTTTGGGGTTCTTAAACTTTAGTGTGTCAATGTCTTGCTGAATATATAATGACAACATTTACCAGCATACATATGGCCACCACATACCTTATTCTCAAGACATTCATAATGTTGGTAATTGTTAACCCTAAGGAGATCATAGTTTTCACAAATTTATATTTAAATTTGTTAACATAGCCATTTTATATAAATTAATTGTTAAAAAGGTACATGCATAAGAAGAAAAACTACTATAATAATAATATTTTAAGAAAATAAAATTTAGATTTTACTCAACATTATAGCCAACTTATTATAAAATGAATGTGATCTCTTCAACAAGAATAATTATATTAATTTTTCTTATTTTTCAATTCCATGGTTTTAAAATCCAAAAAATCCCACATGTATACATAATATAATTTTTCATTATATATATGAAATATATTAATATTTTGATATTACATTATATAAGATAAATGTTAACTTTTTATGATTAAAATTGTAATAAATAAACATTTCTTCTTAATAAGGGGAGATCGAATTAAAAAAGTCAAGAAAGTAAGAGTTTGTTCTCAAGATTTTATATTAATTGATTTATAATATAGAAATAGATGGGCATAAATTATTTTTCTATTATCGATTTGGAGATATTTCTATATATACAAAAAAAAGTTGAGATTTCGTTTTTTCTTTTTCTCGTAAAGAAAGATTTTCTTGAAAGAAATATTATTCAAACATAGATTCTTCAAGCTTTATCTACAATAATTGTGCAAAGTGTATTGACAAGTCTCACCCCATCTCTATATAAGACAATAATACTAAATTGCTTAGGATAAAATTCAACAAATCACATCTTAGTTAAGTAACAAGAAGAGAATATATGCCAAAGCTACTTCAAATCTTTTAATTATTAGCATGACCCAAATAGTAAGAATAGGGATACTAAATTTGTTACAAGAATGGTCATGGAGTTGGGATAAACATTTCCCCCTTAAATGCAAATATCAAGATAGATATTTACATATTTTACTGGTTTCCATCCTTTTTATAAACCATTAAAGTTTAAATTGGTTTAATTTATAAACTAAATTGTTTCAAATTCATTGTCAAAAACAATAGTGGAATTTATTTGTATTCTTTTTTGTTTAGAATAAAAAATTGATGCAATTAGTTGGAGGTATTCTTAGAGCAAGACCAAATTTTAAACCCTAAAGAAGGGAATTGGTAGAAGAAAGTTTTAATGGAAAAAGTGTTGAAGAGGATAAATTCATATGAATGGAACCTAAAGTTAAATTGAGAAAACTTTAAAAGGATGAATGCCAAGTAGACAGAATTCACACATAAATCCAATTGGAATGTCGACCACAACTTTAATTTCTTCTACCAACCGTGGTTGGTCTAAGGTTTCTAAGTGTTTTTGTTGAAACCACTTTGTTAAAAAAAAAAATTAACATGATTTATCTCTAAATAGTACTATGTGATGTGATGTATATATCCATATATCCAATAAACAAGTAGTTTTATGAGTCTGTTTTATCTTTCTTCACAATATCAATTCGAACCAAACCTGTACCCTATCAATATGATATATGTCCTTAATATTTTTATTTAAAATAAAGATTCTACAATCTATTTTTGAAATATTTTTCCAAAATGTAAATTTTACATTATAAAATATATTTTCTGGAAGGTAAATTTTATATTATGAAAATGATATTTTGAGAAATATATCTCAGAAAATATTAAAATTTGCATTCTGAAAAGGATGTTCTAAAAATAGGTTCTGGAATTCTAAATCCAAAAATGGATTCTAAAATTTTAAATCTAAAGATATATTTGAGAACGATAAATCCAGAAGCAAAATTATATGATCCAAAAAGCAATTGTCTTGTGTTTATGGTGACAGTGTTAATTTATTTGTCTTAAATTTCACCACATGTATTAGGAAAATTCTAAGGAAAACTAAAAAACTGATTTATTCTCTTCGTCTTTTTAACTGTACTCCTCTTCACCTTCTCCAATTTTGGATCGTATGATTTAGAATATAATTTTTTTAAGGATATTTTGTAATTTTTGGAAGTATAGGGTTACAGGAAGAAAAGCGTGGAGGTGCAGGAAGAATTTGCCCATGTAGTGTATACCCAAATCCAATGCCAACCAGACCGAACAAGTATTTTCTTTCAGACTAAAGGCTTTTGTTATTTACAATTTCCAATTTACTAAGTACATTTTCTTTTTCTTTTATCGTCAAAAAGTATTTTTAGATTAAAAAAACTCTATTTTGCTATCCATCTTCACTATTTTTTAAACCTTATTTGTGATTCTCCATTATTCTTTGAACTCTAACTTTGTACTCTCATGTTTATTTTTCCTTAAATGCATCTTAATTATTTATGCCTTAAAAAACACTATACTTATTGTTCCTCTTCATAAACTCTAATGTCTAATCTAGTAAGTGTGCATTATTGAAATTAAAGCAACCATGGTTTTGGAAGAAAGGAATTGACAAGGTTTTCAGGAGAATAAAGGGAATTCTTTATTCTTTATATAAATGGTGTAACTACAGTTAAATAACCAAGTAAAGAAAAAGAAAAAGAAAAAGAGAACAGTGAGAAGAAAACAACATGCCTATTGTGGGATACAAATAATCAATGGTGAAAGTGAAAACAATGATCTAAAGTGAAGCTCAAAAGCAGGTTTGTTAAGTTACTGTATAATTGATAATCACCATTACTTGGTGCTATGGATGAGTGAATGTGAATGTGAATCATATAACAAAATTTGAAGTGAATGTGAATGAAGACTATGTTATCTGGTTGAATCCCCACTTTCCTTTCTTTATGCCCTCCAGGGTCTCTAGCACCTGTTTGATGGAAGGTCTGAACTCCTTGGGACACTGCACACACTGAAATGCTAACTCTGCCACTGCTGTTACCATTTCCAAAGTGTTAATGTCAGAACCACAAGAAAAGCATGGATCAACTATGTGGTTTAGTTCATTGTCCAAGATTTTTCTCTTTGCAAACTGTGCAAGAGTCTCATTATCTGTGCCTGCCACTAAACTAGGGCGTATAGATGATATGAGTTCAAACAAGACCACTCCAAAACTATAGACATCACTTTTGTTACTGACCCTTCCAGATATATAGTAGTCAGGATCTATGTAAGCACGAGTTCCTACTGGAATAGTTGTAACATGAGTAACATGATCTGGAAGAGACCTTGAAAATCCAAAATCAGCAACTTTAACAGTAAAATTTTCATCCAACAGAATGTTACTCCCTTTCACATCTCGGTGGATGATGCCTGAGTCATGAAGAAAAACTAAGGCAGTTGCAGTTTCAATGGCAATATTCAATCTGGTTTGCCATGGTAGTTTACCACTGGAAGACTCATGTAGATGTTTGGAAAGAGTGCCATTGGAGATATACTCATACACTAGCATGTGTTTCTTGCAATGGCGAGAAGTGCGGCCATAAAGTGAGACCAGATTTTGATGGTGCAAGAGACCTAAGATCTCAGATTCTTTCATGAATTGCTTAATGGTCTCTTCTGTCTCATTCTCGTCATGGAAACATTTTATTGCAACCTCTAGCCCATCTTTAAGTTTTCCTATTACAATGGCATGTCATCAGAACAAAGATTGATCTATTTGAGTTTAATGACAATGAACCTGGTATGAAATATTTTTGCAAGTAACAAATAAAGAACGATATATGCATGAGTTTAATAATTATGCATGGTCAAATTAAAAGGTGTTTACATGGTCAATTAATCAGAAATAACCATTGACATGACTGTTAAGATGTTTATTATTGAAGTCATCAAACTTATTGAAGTCATCAAACTTATTGTTTTCACTTTCAATGTAAAACTGTTTTACACTGTCTGTGCATAAACTAAATTCTCTATGCACATTTCTTACAGGGAACTATGATTTAAATTATGTGGACTAATTAGCCTCTCACCATAGTATACGCTGCCATACCCTCCCTTTCCAAGGCAAGTGTCAAAATTGTTGGTAGCTTCTTCAAGTTCAGCATGGTGGAAGATTTTCAAAGCTGAAATGTATGGATTATAAGACGTTAATAAAACCTTTTATTCTCAGTCTGTAAACACAAAAACACACAGAAGTTAACATGGTTTTAATATTGTACCTTTAGTTGAGTGAGAGTTTGTTCCATATCTCCCTTGCTTCATTTCACTGAGAATCTCTAGCACCTGTTCCATGTTTGGCCTTGATTCTTGTGGACATTTCATGCAGAGAACTGCAAGCTCTGCTGTAGCAGTCATCACCTGCTTGATATTAAGGTTTGATTGGAACCCAAGTCTTGGATCAAACAGCTCCACCAAAGTTTTGTTTTCAATTTTTCTCCTTAAAAGGGTACTAAGATTATCCTCCTCGTTGAGAATCCAGTATCTTGCCAGCTTTGATGATAGAAGCTCACACAACACCACTCCAAAGCTATAAACATCATTTTTTACACTAAGCTGGCCTTTTGTCAAATACTCTGGGTCTATGTAACCACTAGAACCTACTCTATCAAAAGTAACATGGGTGGTGCCAACAGGAACTCCATCTGGAAGTTTACATGATAAATGAAGGTTACCAAGTTTAGCAGAAAAGTCCACATCTAGGAGAATATTGCTGGACTTCACATTGCGGTGGATGATGCCGTAATAGTGAAGATAGTCCAATGCGTTTGCAATATTAATGGCTATATCCAATCGTTTAAACCAAGGTAGTGCAATGTTTTCTTCCTTTTCACTTACAAAATGTGCACCAAGATTTCCGTTGGATAGGTATTCATGCACTAGCAGAGGTTCCTCATGATGAGAAGTACACCCATAAATTGATACAATATTTTTGTGAGGTAAGTAATTTAAGATAACAGTTTCATTGATAAACTGTTGCAATATATAGCGCCTGTCTTCTTTAAAGCGCTGGACTGTAATCTCACGTCCATCCTCAAGTGTTCCTAAAACAATTAACATAAATAATCACAAGAAAATGTTTTGAGCAAAAACATGAGGTATAGTCCTTTAACTGATACTTGTTATGGTCACAGCAAATTGTCCAAAACCCCTCTATTTAAACTTAAGTTAGTTACCGGTTTTTTGAATGATGAGAATCTCTTGTTTTCATGAATCTTATCTTTTAAACCAGATGCCAATTTGGATTAAAAGAATTACATCTCAGTTTTTTTCCTCTATTGATACTATTAAGTATTTAGAAGGTTATAGTACAGTCTCTTACCGTAGTACTGATTGATAAAGCCTTTCTTTTCTACTCCCTTTTGATCAAAATTATTTGTGGCTTTTGCAATTTCTTTGTAGGGAAAGACTCGCCACTTCAGATTACTCTGCTTTGGAAATGTGTCAGAAGATGTGCTAGTGAAGCAGCACTCAAAGAGATCACACCTGAATCTCATGAGGTAATTACCAAGAATTGCAGGATCGTTGGAATACTGAGGGTGAGTGAGGAAAAAGGTGACTGATCAGAAATGAAAAATTCTCTGCATATTAAACTCTATAACGTCTAATTCCTGTTAAAATAAGATCAAGGAATTGGAATTTAGTGGAATAAGATGAAAAATGTGAGGATCAGCTAAAATAGAAGGGGTTGCTCCAGCTGGTAACATCCTATTATGCCAATGAGTATATAACAACAACTCTTTGGATCAACAACTCCTTACATTACACAAAAAAATTCATCACAATTAAGTATATTATATGTTAGGTCTTACCTAGTGTAGAACAAACAATCCCAAGAAAGAAGAGGTGCTCCCAACAGTTTTTGGAGGATAAATTGTGTACACCTTTCAAAGAATGATTTGCCACTGGGATAGTGATTCAGGTGCAGTGAGTCAGAAAGTCTCAACTTAGCCACTAACAAGGAATCTAGAAAAAGAGATTCACCAAGGTAAGATGAACTAAAGGGCCATTCAAAAGCAAATAACAGAAAAGCTGCAGAAAATGCAAGGAAGGAGATAGGAATTGCAGCACAACCTTAAAGAACTGATATCTGAATATGCATTTATTAAGGAAGACTTTGTGACTAACAGTGTTGTGTTTTTTTTGACCGAATTATTTGTCAGTTTTATATTATATTAAAACTACCCTTTTAATACAATTTTTTATTATAATATTTGTTTACAAAAGTTAGAATATTGTTTAAAGAACTCAATTCAATTATATTCATATGAAAGAAAAATACTAGTTACATAAATTTTTAAGGCATTCTTTTGTCATCAACAGTAAGAAAGTTTGAATTCTATATTTTATTAAATAAAATTTACTTATAATTATATAGTTTTAAATAAATTTTAATTAATAAAACGCGTAAAGAAAAGTGTTTTCAGAGATATATTGTTAGCTGTTATCCTTTATCGATTAGTACCGCGTCAAGGAAAGAGACAAATTTTCTAATAAAATATATTTTCAACTGACCAATAAAAACAGCAAGCGCTGACTCTTTTCAGCTGAACTGCAAGAACACTTGATGATGAAATCACTGTCCAACAACTTTATCTTGTTGGCAATACCCAATAATTTGTTTGAGTATCCTTTTGATTGACTCATATTCTTTCATCATCCTTTAAAGCTCTAATTCCCTACTTAGATTAAGAACTTGCATGCTACGTATTTTCTTATCTCTTTCATAATCTTCTCTCAGGAAAACACCAAATTTCTTGTGGGTGTCTTGAGAGTCATGATTCGGATCATTTGTAAAACACTAGCAAACAAAGATGACTTTGCCTTTGCATTTCTAGTTTTTCTTTCGTTCTAAGTTTTAGTTAGTGTGGTTTTTAGGAGCCGATGAACAACGTAATCCTCTTCCATGACTTCTCATAAATCCAGTTCCTCCAAACAAGACTGCTTACTGCCAATAGGTGATTAATTTTCACCCTAAAAAATTGGAAGAGCAAAAGGAGAGTAACTTCCTTCATCTTCCATTCTACATATCCTCTAAGAAAATGACTCTTGAAGCCAAGTTGTTGTAGCTATTTAAATGAAAAGAAAAACAAAGTATTCTCAATATTTAAGAAGACTGCATATGAGATTTATTAATCAAGAAAGCATTACAATTTATAAAGCTTAAGAATAAGCCATGAATTCAAGTGGGGTAACAAACCATATTAAAATTTCCTAACTGACTCTTTAACGTTAGGATAACAAAAACAACAAATAGAAGCAACATAAGTTGAACGTGGACATGTTTTAAGTCTTGAAGCATTTCTGTAACACTACTTTAAAAATGTTTCTAATTTATTGTCTAATGCAGGTATAAATGTAAGAGTTTAATTTTCCTTCACTGTTTTGCTTACAGTTTTCCCTGCTGAAAATAATTGAATATTAGCCCTTTTCACTAAATAAACCAAGGCTACATAAAATCTGATTGGATTCACATTTAAGCGGATTAGGCCCTTTTGTTTTTTCCTGTTCTTCATTGTATTGTTTATCAAGTATCCCTATTAGTGTGCTATGAATTCCTAATCCCTTTTCTTGCTATATTGTTTTCTGTTGTTCTTAAAATCTTAGAGATATAACCAATATAAAGAGTTTGTCTGTTATAGATGTATTAGTCTTTTTCTGGTAAACCTGGATATTTTAATGGCGATAATAATTTTCCTGCCAACAACAAAGGAAATTTTGGATGATTGAGTTGTCTAATACGTGTGATGTCATTTTATATTACTAGTTCTGTTTTTTCTAGTGATGACGATGATTTCAATGACTAGGTTATTTTATGCATGGTCGCATTTTGAGCACTTTTTCTATTAATGTGAAGTTGTGAGATGCTCTTGAATTCAAATGTGGCTCTGCATGAAGACCCTGAGATTATGGTAACGAAAGAAGGAAAAGATGATTGAAAGTGTAATATATATGAAACTACAATAATATATTGAACGTGAACTAAATGAGACGAGGATACACGTTCAATGTGCCTCAAAAAAAAAGTAATCAACCTACTCCTTTACTTGCACATCATTTGCAAGATGCATGGCTAACCTCAAATTAATATACTAAGGCAAAACTCCATATCTGTTCAACCAAAATCCAATTACTAGACCCAAAACCAAATGAATGGTTTGGAAGAATCTGGTTTCTTGGCAGAAGGAACAAAGACTATGTTATCTGGTTGAATCCCCATGTTCCTTTCCTAATGCCCTCAAGGGTCTCTAGCACCTGTTTCATGGATGGTCTGAGTTCCTTGGGGCACTGCACACACTGAAATGCTAACTCAGCCACTGCTGTTATCATTTCCATCATGCTTCTGTCCACACCAAACCAAAAACTTGGATCCACCACCGCTTCTAATTCCTTGTTTAAGATTTTTTTCTTTGCAAACTGTGCAAGAGTAACGTAATCTGTGCCTTGCATTAACCTTGGGGGGTTGGAAGATATAAGTTCAAGCAAGACCACCCCAAAACTATAGACATCACTTTTGTCACTGACTCTTCCAGATTCATAGTAGTCAGGATCTATGTAAGCACGAGTTCCTACTGGAATGGTGGAAACATGCGTGACATGATCTGGAAGAGACCGTGAGAATCCAAAATCTGCAACTTTAACAGTAAAATTTTCCTCCAACAGAATGTTACTCCCTTTCACATCTCGGTGGATGATACCTGAGTCATGGAGATATACCAGGGCAGTTGCAGTTTCGATGGCAATGTTCAATCTAGTATGCCATGGTAGTTTACCACAGGAAGATTCATGAAGATGTTTAGAAAGAGTGCCATTGGAGATGTACTCGTAAACTAGCATGTGTTTGTTACTATGGCGAGAAGTGCGGCCATAAAGTAAAACCAGATTTTTATGGTGCAACAAAACCAAGATCTCAGTTTCTTTCATGAATTGCTGAATCATCTCTTCTGTCTCACTCTCGTCATGGAAACATTTTATTGCAACCTCTCTTCCATCCTTAAGTTTTCCTAATACAATGGCACACTATCAGAAAAAATATAGATATATGCATATTACTTGTTTAGGAAAACTGGTTTGAAATACGAGGACTGATTAGGTTCTCACCATAGTACACTGTGCCATAGCCTCCCTTTCCAAGGCAAGTATCAAAATTGTTAGTAGCTTCTTCAAGTTCAGCATGGTGGAAGATTTTCAAAGCTGAGATGTATGGATTATCACACATGAATAAAAGCTTTTATCCTCAGTCTGTTGACACCAAAAACACACAGAATCTAGAAAACCATGAGTAAGGAAACGTAACAAAAAATGAGTTTATTATACCTTTTGTTGTGTTTGTTTCAAGTCTCCCTTCCTTTATGCCATTGAGAATCTCTAGCACCTGTTCCATGTTTGGCCTTAATTCTTGTGGACATTGCATGCACAAAAATGCAAGCTCAGCTGTAGCAGTCATCATCCGCTTGATCTTAAGGTTAGATTGGAATCCAAGTCTTGGATCCAACAACTCCACCACCTCTTGCTTTTCATTTTTTCTTCTCAAAAACGTAGCAAGATTGTCCTCCTCATTCAAAACCCATGATTTTGCCAGCTTTGATGATAGAAGCTCACACAACACCACCCCAAAGCTATAAACATCATTTTTTACACTAAGCTGGCCTTTTGTCAAATAATCTGGGTCGATGTAACCACTTGTTCCAATTATATCATTAGTAACATGGGCGGCATACACAGGAACTCCATCTGGAAGCTTGCATGATAAATGAAGGTTTGCAAGTTTAGCAGAAAAGTTCACATCTAGGAGAATATTGCTGGACTTCACATTGCGGTGGATGATGCCATAACAGTGAAGATAGTCCAATGCGTTTGCAATATCAATGGCTACGCCTAATCGTGTCAGCCAAGGTAGTGTGCTGTTTTCGTCTTCACTTTTAAGATTAGCAGCAAGGTTTCCACTGCATAAGTATTCATGGACTAGCATAGATTCCTCGTGATGAGAAGCATATCCATAAATTGACACAATATTTTTGTGAGGCAAGTAATTTAGGATGCTAGTTTCATTGATAAATTGTTGCAATATGTGCTGCTTGTCTTCGTTGAAGCACTGGATTGTAATCTCACGTCCATCCTCAAGTTTTCCTAGAAGAAGGGAAATAAACAGAAGAAATTTTTGCTTGAACAAAACTTGCAGATGTTAATGTGCTTTGGCTGTTCGTTATTTAATCAGGGTTTCAACTCGGTTATAAAAAGAGAAATAGCACCAAAAGCACTTAAAGAACTACACCTAATCTTTGTGCTATTTCTATTTGACAAAACATGGAAGCAGTACCTTAAATTGTTTGTGTCGTTATCCAATTAAATTTGGTACTTCACCTTGTTAGTCTATGTTGATCTTTAATGCAAATTTTCATTATGTGGATTACCAAGATGAACTCCAAATTTGATTTGGGAACCAAGCCAAAGTGAGTAATTGTATCTCAGTTTTCTCCTTTTGTATTTACGTTGTTCATATAAATGGCCATAGCTTAGTCACTTACCGTAATATTCAGTGGCAAAGCCTCTTTTTCCAAGACAATGAGATTGATCGAAGTTATCTGTGACTTTTGCAAGTTTCTTGTAGGGCAAGATTTTCCATTTACTCTGCTTTGGAAATGTGTAAGAAGTGCTAGTGAAGCAGCACTCAAAGAGATTACACCTCATTCTCATAACGCAATTAATAAACGTCAGAGGGCCATTGGGATGCTGAGTGTGAGTAAGGAAAAAACAGGCTGATCAGAATTGCAAATTACTTTGTATATTGAGTTCTATAAAGTCTAATTGTGTTCATAATAGGTGTGGGAGGAAAACATATTCAAGTCAATGACTTAGACTAGGTGTGGAGGAACAATTCTTGGTAAAAGACAGATTAAAAAGACAATAATTAGAGGGACTAACACCACACTTAATCCATCAGAAAACACAACCAGAATGTTTTAACAAACTCATTGGTGAAGAAAAGGTTTATTGGCTGAAGTAAAACATGCATTAAAGTGCTAATATACTTAATCCACAAAAAACACTAGCAGGGTATTGTAATAAACTCATTGTCTTTAATAACTGAAGTAAAACATGCATTAAACTGCTTATCTTCATCAAAGCGTTGAGTTGTGATTTCATAATTATGGCCAAATTTGCCAAAGAGGAGAATTTTTGTGGCCAAGGAGAGCATCTATCATGTAATCAGAAAAACAATCACTGCAGGCAAAATATTCAGTCGAAGCCTATACCTATAACACCTTTTAACTTGTTTTAGTCCCTATACACAATCTTTTTAATCCATTTTATTCCCTTTGAATGGCAGAAGTGTATGTGTAGGAACTTAAACATGAAAATTGTGCAAGTACAAGAACCACATGAGTAATTAAAACAAACTTTCAAGAGGAACAAGTCACCAATTAAATAAAGGAATTTCTTCTTTAGGACTCATGCTGTGTACCTTCCCTTAAAATAGCAAAATCTGGTCGTTTTTCTTCCCCAATTAAAAGCATATTTTGAAATAAAAATTACTAAACAAGGAGACTTAACTAGTAAGGAATTCATTCCTTGTAAACATAATTTAGAAAACAGAAGATAACTTTGATTTTCCTATTGCTACTACTCTCATGTTTAAGTAGTTTTTTGTATATCCTTGTGTTGACTTTGAAAAGTATCATCTATACAAAAGAACTCATCACAATTATGGAGTATGTAGTACCAAGACAAGGTTTCTTAGTTCTTACCTAGTGTAAAACAAGCAAATTCAAGAAAAACAAGGCGCCCTCCACAATTTTTGGATGGTTACCACAACATGCAAAGCAACCTTAGTGACATGCAGAGTTTCTACACGCCTCTGTGAGGAACATGTAAGCGTAAACAACAGCAGTGAAAATGAAAGATGCGTACAAGGATGAGAAAAAGGAAGGAAGAAGGAAAGAGCAGAACACGAATGAGTCTTCAGAAAACATTGAAAAGTCTCTGAAATGTCTATTTTCTTATGAAAAGATATTTTGAGTATATTGCATTAGTCTGCAAATGGACAATGAAATCATATCCTTGTGTTTCTCCTGTGTTTTTAAAACATGTTATGTTTTAGTTTTCTGTTTTAAAAGAATTTTAATAATTATTTTTTTACAACTATTTGGATTAGTTTTAAATTCATGTGATTAATATATATAACACGAGACTTTAATATATATATATATATAAAAGGATTTTTGAATTTAGTAAAAAATATATTTATACGTGGGAGAATAGCCTGTTTTATTTCCCTTTACGAAAATTTTGAGTTAAAAAAATCTGCAATGAATTTTTTTTATAAATTTTAAAAAACAGATGTTAATTTATTTATAATAAGAAAAATAACCTTTTAAAAATAATTAATTATCTTTTTAATAATACAGTGTTTTAAATATTTTTTTATTATATCTTGACTTCGATTTTGATTTATCAGTTTCTGATTATTTTAAAAAGAGTAGTAAACGTACAATTTATTTTTAAATTTTATTAAAATAAAAACCTAAATAAATTGAATGTCAAACTCCTAGATGCATTTTAATTAAACAATCATATAATTCAATACCATAATGTGTATTTGAGTGAATAATTTTATGGAGTGATTTTTAAGTTTTGTAAATTTGATAACGTGAAGAGAAGAATTTATACATAGACTTTTTTTTTTTGTACATGTTAATAGTAAAGTTTAATATATTTATTTTTATTTAACGTAAAAATGATCAAAGGTGCTTCAATTTTAAGTCAATTTTGGATTCAGAACACGTGAACATTTATTTTGTGCATGATTAGGTGAAGGTTTACGGAAATGTTATTTGGTTAATTTATTTAAATAGTGTAATTTGGTTAAGTGTTTTTATCCTAAAATAAGTTTGATGTAAAGTTTAAGTGTGTACTCTAGTGAGTGTAATAAAATTACTTCTAAAGTGAAATAATTTATACTTAGATATTTTATTCTAAAAGTAAGTTTGGTGTATATTTTAGTGTATTTTTTTTTAATGAACACAGTTTTTTTTTTTTTTTTTTTACCATTTTT
>Ga0209700_101311_pt1 | contig 51060 bp, 30 predicted proteins | sample SiratroredBW_FD_187528 | JGI IMG/M metagenome (GOLD analysis project Ga0209700, IMG submission 187528) | Root nodule microbial communities of legume samples collected from California, USA - Siratro red BW (SPAdes) (version 2) | ecosystem: Host-associated > Plants > Roots > Nodule | place: USA...
AAAAAAAAAAAAAAAAAAAAAAAAAAAAACTAAACGTAAGTTGAATGTGAATAAAGAAAAATTCTATCTCACCATTTTACGTTTCTGGAAAGTGTGAATGTCAACTTGTTTCATTAATTAATTGGAAAATGTGGATTCAGGTGTGATTTATTTTTTCAAATTTGAACTCACTGAATTTATAAACTAATAAATGTTTTTTTGAAACTAAATATTTTTATAATCTTTCTTTAAACTTTAATTCAAACACAAGTTTCAAACATTTAAGTTAAATTTTAATTTCATCCTTTCCATTTACTACATCATTGTATAATTGGAAATGCTTGGGAGTTTCGTAAGCCAAAGATTATTTAAAAACTTTGGCAGTGAGGAACATGAACAGTGTGGGGAAACCATAAATTTAATGTTTATAATTTAAAATTATATTTCAATAAATTTAAGGAATCAAAACGAGTTTCTTTCAGTTTAAGAGACTAAAAAATATTTATCTCAAATTTTATGAATTAAAATCATAATTAAATTTTATCAAATGATAATGTTTGGTAACCCTTTTTATATAATTGATAGAGGTAAAACCACATAAACATGTTTAGATGATATTTTTATATAAATTTTAACAAAATTTCATTTATTAAAATATTATCAAGACCAATTATTATTTTAGTTTTTAATTAATTTTAAAATATTTTACTAATATATTTGTAAATCACATTATTAAAATGAATTTTTTTTATCGTTCAATAGTTATTTCTGTTCTTACCACGTCTTATGTTACTCGTCTTATATTATTAATAAAATACAAAATGAACAAAAATAATATATTACTAAGTAGATATTTTATTTTTATTATGTCAATATATATAATGCTTAAAATAATGCAATACGTAAAATAATAATCAAACAATATCAACATACCGAAGTATAACATCGTAATAATAAAATAAATATTGTAAATATTAAAATATTAAAATATCTGAAAGATATTTACTAACTAAAATGTTATAGTAACTTATTAACTAGTAAAAACAAACTGATTATCTATCGCTATTAATAGTTCATGTAATGCAAAGTAAAAATAAGAAAATTATATCTTATAAAATAGCAATAAACCCCTTGCCTTACTAAAGGAAAAAGAGAAAAAACAAAATATAATATTATATTACCTTATGTTAAAATGAGAAAAAAGATAAATTTAATAAGTGACTTACAAATAAAAACAAATAACTACAAGAAACAAAATTTAGTATTTTAAGTTTTTTATTTAAAATAATGTCTCAACAAACATTATAAACTTGCAAAATAATTGTATAATAAACATTATTAATAAAGTCAACCAAATTTGTGAAATGGTAAAATGTTAATTTATAATTAAAATGATATATTAAACATAGTTAATATATATGAAATTTATTTATTATTTTGTCATTAATTAACAAACCCGTATGATGATTTTTTTTTCTTAGTAACAGTAGTTACTTTTTTGAATTAATAATTTTTAATACATTCTGAAATGATTTTATTTCTAATAGAGAATATCCAGAAAAGTGTTGAAGCTGCACATATTTCCCATTTGATCCTTGGTTGAAGAATAGTTTTTTTTTTTTCTAAATTTTTCATCGCATTCGTGTTTATTATTGCTCCAATCCCATGATCCGAAAATTTAGATATAGCTTGACATTTACCCCACAAAAATTAAAATTTTAAACAAATGACTTGATTAAAAATTTGTCATCATTTGGCTTTGAAAAAAAAAAAAAATCGAAACTATACAAGAATAGTATACAAAGTTGTCTTTTAAGGGAATTCTTTTTCCACCCCATATTTTCATATTCCATCCTATAAATATGAAATTCTCACTTTATTTTTTTTTATGAAAAAATAATTTATGAAACGTGTTATTTAAAATGTTTTTAACTTTTTGATTATACAACCTATAAGTTTTTTTTTCTTGAATTATATAATGTGTAAAAGTTTTTTTTTAAAATAAATTCTTACAATACAATGCAGAAATTAAAAATAACTTTTAGAATTCACAACCCCAAAAATTTTTTCGCATAAAATAATTTTGAATTGTACAAGATATTTTTTCATTAATTTTTTTTTTAGATTATATAATCTGTCAGCATCTTCGTATTGGACAATCTAAAATAATTTTTTAATAAAGAAACTTTTAAATTATATAATTTAAAAATAATTTTTAAATTATATAATCTGACAATTAGTACTAAGTAATAAAAGGACTTTAATCAGAATAGGATCTCTTATAAATAAAGAAAATATAAAAGGTAAAAAATGTAAGACTAGAAGGACAAAAAAAACAAGCATTTTTGTTTTTACATACCCCATAGGGGTGCAGAAAGAAAATCCCTGTCTTCAAGCAGAGAAGGCCCATAAAATGAAGAAAGAAAAACTAATTGGGCCAACCGATGAGCTGAATCACCTGAATCCATTCGTGAGACCCGTGATATTAACTTCACACTTCCCAACATTATAGTCATTTTCCTATTCTACCCCTGTTTCTTCACTACTTCAAAGTAATAAACAAAACGTGTTTAGATTTCAGTTTGACCACTCAAATTAATTTTTAATTTTTTTTAATATTTTAATATGTTTAACATTTAAAAAAATAATTAAAAAAAAATCACCTGAAATAACCACTCTCTCGTTAGAAAAAAAAAATGTAACAAATTTTGTTTATCTCATTTATGACATTTTTTTATGTCCATAAGTTTTTCTAAGTTGATGCATCAATTCCAATTATTTATGCACATTATCTTTTCACATTCAAGAGATTGCAAAGCACACTACTATTGCATATTTATTCACACCATATGAATAAGAAACTATGTGTGTCAGAAACTGTGAAAATTTCATACCTATCAATCTTCATTCTCATGCTATTTAATGTTACATAGATAGTTAAAATTAAATTTACTTAAAAATCTAACATTAACCATTTATTTAAATTTAATTGGTCAAAATTAAAATTTTAGATAAAAAAAAACGATGAGTTAGCTGACTAGATTGAATTGAACTATCTCTTTGATTCATGCAATTGTTTCTCCTTGCCATAAAATGTTGCACGAATGGTGATGTACTTTTGCTTCTATTCTTGTGCTAAAAAATTGCATTACAAATATTTCTTATCCTGTCTCAACAATCTACAAACATAGTACATCTTTTTTAATCTTAAACTTTGAATTGTGTGAGAAGTGTTGACACTTTTATGTCCTTGAGTGCATGTGCATTTGAACTAGTTTAATCCATTCATAACATGTGGAACCAATATTCTTGCAAAATAATATGCCAACATTATCATGTTATGCACATTGTACCCTAGCTTTGACCTTTCCAATTTTCTCTTATTTTTTCAATACTTTCTTCCTCCTTCTAAACATGATGCTTTTGAATCACTTTTTTTTCATGAATATTCTACTTTCAAAGTCTTCTTCAATCCATATTTTTGGTTTAAGAATGGCGATTTCAATCATTTGATGGACGTGAACAGCATTCCCCATTAAAATACAACCAATAAACCAAACTCTTATTTCTTTTCTTTTACACACTTGAGATAGCTTGATTAGAAAAAATAAGTTTTATTTTTACTTTCAATTGAAAAATTGTTAATCTGTTCCAGATAAATTTTAAAATGATTTAAATTGTTATACATAATTTAATTTGAATAAATTTTAAAAAAAGTTAGATTCATAAATTATGTGTATCAACAATTGAAAAACAAGTAAAAGAGGAAAACTTTTCATGAAAATAAGATCAGAATTAGAAAGAAAATAAAAATATATAAAAAACAGAAGAAAAATATCTTATTTCAACGAAGGTTGTAACATTTGATTGATTATAAAGACTTACAAAAGACAATGGATTTAAAATCATTAGAATCAAATTAAAGAAAAAAATAACACAAAATAAATACCTAAAATCCTAAAAATATACTTTATCAGTGTATATAACTTTAAAATAATTTAAGAGAGAGATTAAAATTCTAACGTACGAAATTTAATCTTATATTTTAACATTTTGTGTCTCTGTCTTGAAAGTTGCAAGACAGTGATGGAGAGTCCAACTTTGAAGAATAGAAACAAAGTGTTTGTGTCTAAATGGTGTATAATATTTAAAAAGAAATTGCAGAAAATAAGACAGTAACATTTTCAAAAAAATCTTTGCTGTGAAACTAACCTACCACTTGAAATTGGTAAGAGGGGTCACAATCTCTTTTCCCTGATTGCAGTGTTTCTAGAATCCTATGCAACTAAAATATAACCACATGCACGTATAAGACCGTGGCATTTGCAACCATGTCTTAATCATAAACCGATTAGAACAGAACACACCACAACGTTATTTATCACACACACAATTCAGTTCCCATTATGCATTTAATAATTCTGGAACTTGGTTTGCTAGTCACTACTAAACTAACCACAACCACAAGTCATGGGTCACCACCACCATTGAGGTAATGTTCTGTTTGCCTATGACTATGGTTCTTTAGGCTGAATTATATATAGCATGGAAACATTCAAAATGTCTCCATCAAATGGGAAATTTTGTTATACTTATAAACATATGCTTTTCAAAACCAAACAGTGTATAAAGAGCATTCTGGCAACATGTACTTGCTTACTCAGATCCAAGTTTTAGCTGTTTCCTCAACTTGTGAACATTAATAAAATAATACTGAGAAAAATAAAAATGTAAATTGAATGACTTGTTTTGTAAATATCAGATGAAATGTTAAAAAAAAAAAAAAATTCATTAAATGCTGTCTGAATTATCTGTCTTCTCAGTTTAATTATTGTAACTTGGTATCTTTGTTAACCTTGTATTTAATAGGTCAAACTTAGTTATTTGACTTGAAAGCAATGTCTATCTTAAATTGAGTTGGTTATTGGTACTGGTGTAATTTTTACTGGTCCTAGTAAATTGTAACAACTTAGATGTAGCAAGTAGGCATTATATTTATTGTCTATTAAGCCATTTAATTACAAATCTGCAATTCAACAGAGCATGGTGGGATGATTGCCGTTGCAGTCACTACAAGGAGCCTGTCTGAAAGAAACCATTAACTTTTCTGAAGTCATTTAGTGCTGCACACCTTACTACTTCCATGAATTCTGAACCTTTTTTTTTTGTCTGATTTGACAAGATCATTGTTTAGAAACATTGTATTTTGGTGTTACTGTCTTAAAAATGTGAGCAATTAATGACTGTTTTGTTGACCTTAAGCACCTTGTTAGAAATTTACTGTGCTGGAAACTTATCCCCATGCACTCTTGTGTTTGTGAAAACAATTTGGCAGGATTGCTTAACCAAGTAGTGCAACAATTCATGTTTCATATTGGACAAAATCTTGCTAAAGTGCTTAACTATGGTTTCGACATTTCGGGAATGTTAACTACAGCACCAACCTCTGTTTTTATTTTATATTCTGAAGACATACATAAGTTCTCATACTTTATTCCCAATAATTTATTTAATTAGTCCATTTGTCTATTTAGAGTGCAAGGTCTAACTGAACTGTGACAGGTAAAGATTAGTTTAGACTTCAAAATATATTGAAGTATTTGATAGATCAAGGCCATAATTAGTTTCCATGCATAACCATAATCAAGTGTTATAAAACTAATCTTTAGTTTGATCAAATTAAAGGCAAGTAAGGTCATAAACCAACCAACATTGTGGCTTGTGCCTATGCACGAGGTGACTCTAATTTTCAACATTTTGCTTACTCATATTTCAACATTTTAATTTTTCACAAACTTGGGGGAGTATTGAAAACTGGAAAGAGAGGAAGTTAGACAAACAAAGCATAGTGACTCAGCCAGGGTCACACACATTCATAAGGCCACCAAGCCCCAAAGATTCGAGTAACTGGACACTTTTGTCATATGTGGGGGCATCTACCCCACTTTAAGATCTATGCATGTCCTTTCCAGTCATGAAAGATAAAACTAAAGGGTACATATTTTATTATTGTAAATTAAAGGGTAGATGAAAAAGAAAAGTGGCATCACTCACATGGGTAGGTGCTGGTGGGTAGGACCTATACACACCCTGGCATTATAAAACTGTAGTGTCAGCAACCCCCATGATGGTGCTCATTCAGGACCCCTTTCTTTCCTCTCCAATAATGGCAAAAAAATAAGACAGACCCCACCAATTTACAAATTGAAAGGCAAAAATAATTGCAAGAACTAAGAGACAAATTCTCCTCTAAAATAAAAAAAGCACACAAGAGGAGAGGCAAATAGACCAATTAGTCTAAAAACTCACTTTTGATTCTTCTTTCTAATTCTTTCTTTTCTGTCTGGGTTGATAACTGTGTATATCAACTACTAAGTAGAATTACAAGCATAACTGATAAAAACATAAACTCCCTGCTAAAAATCTCCACTTTGAACTTTAATCAGCTAAGATTAACAATTGTACAGTACCCTCCTCAGTTCTAGCTTTCAAATTCAAGTTACACTTCAAGGGGGGGTTGAATCAGCCATGGAGTTATAAACCACTGCCTTTTTGCTTTTACCACTTCATCTGTGCAAGTTTTCTCTGGGAAATGCTCCAGCTATACAAAGACTTGAAATTTACCTGTGACAACATAGAACTAACACTCTACACTACTACATAACCAAAGGGTAGGAGATGAAATTACAGTGCTTGGGAGTTCCTATTACACATTTGACTCTGGTGATTCTTTCTGTGTTATTTTAACCTGTGGTTCATTCAGCTACTACAGATACGATAAAAAGAAAATAGTGCAACAATAATGCTAATAACAAAAGAAGGGGAATGCCTGCCCCACCTCCTTTACTCAACTGCTTTTTCCGTATGCATTTTGTATGGTTGTAAGTAGTATAGTATTAATGATTGATGGTGATGGCCGTCATGGTGGTGGTGGTGGTGGTGGTGGTTGTTCTCAACTGATTTGTCCAGGTTTGTTTAGTCATCTTTCACTTCCTGTAAAGGTTGCATAAAAAAGACCAAACCGACATCCAAATTTAATATACTAAATAACAAACCAATCCACCTTGAAGACAACATGCAACACAACTTCATCAACATAAACTTCCAAACTAGCTTTTACCTGAACTCAGGAAACTAAATGCCAATCGGGCCACCTGTGCCTGGGAACATCCCAAAAGTTCCATGGCCAGAGGAGAACCTAAATCCAAACCCAGATCATAAAAAATTCAAAAGTTCAAGGATGCTGAAAACTCATGGAAAAGCAGGCTAAAGTGTAATGACGCCAATACCTTGGTATTTGACAGTTATAGGATTTGAAAGTCCCCATGTCAATTGCAGATGCTGGAGGAAGCAATGCACTAGTACCAAATTTGGAATTGACAGATGCACCTGAGGCATCAGTGTCAATGGCCTCAACAGTTCCATTAGAGAAGGAAACCATCAAATCTCCAGCAGCTTTTGTTGGGGAAGCAAAAGGGCTATCAGGGAGATTATGTTCCAGACTGTATTTATTCATAAACCATTTAAAATAGGACAATCAAATTAGGAAATTAGGAAAACCTGAATAAATGCACAATTGCTTTTGGCATGGACTGAAAAGAGTTTGGTGCAAAAAGGTGTTTGCTATTCTGGTGCTCTCTAGCTATTCTAAATTAGAGCAAGTTTTATACCATTCTTGTAAATCGGTATCTTCATGACCAGAGTTGTGCTTGTCATTGCCTTCATTCAATCCATTCTCGCCATTGACCACCGCTTCCTTGGCAACAGAAATGTTGACAGATTGCTGACCAGCAGAAACTGAGGCAGTAGAAGGTGGAGCAGAAGTTGAACCATTCTCTGGAACCAAATAACATAAAGCTCAATAAATTCATAGCACTACCCAAAAATGCACCAAGTTCAATTCAAAAGCAGCTGCATTTCAAATGTGAAAGAGAGATATACCCCTTGGGGACTCGGAAATATTGTGAAAGGAAGGAAGAACAAGATTTTGGTTGAACATGTTGAGAGAGTGAGTCGGGGAAGGAATTGGACTTCCAGTGGAGAGTGCACGCTGGTGATGCTTCTTGATGTCAAGAAGCTGCAGACCCATTAGCCTCCTACTTTGGAGCTCAAGAGCTTGCTGCAAATCAGCTTCCTCCTCCAGCTTCCTCCTCCACAGCATGTCTTGAGTATTGTAGAACATTCTGCCTCCTGAAAACATATAAGAAGTGTTCAGTAGAACAACATAATCTGAAAAGATAATAAAGTAGAAGGTTCAACCTAAAGCATTAACCTACCAAGTTGAAGATCAAATTGGTCTCTAGCATCTAGTCCAGTAGGAGTACCACTTGGTGAAAAATCTCCTCTATCTACCTGCTGCTGCTTCCTGGATATCACAAGAAACATGAACACATTCAAAAAAACTCAAGATTAACAAGAAAGAAAAAGATAACGCAAGACTAGAGAGAGGAGGTGCCTGTACTTGTCCGGCACTTTGCCCTTCTCCTTGTAAGGCTTAACAAGCACTCGAGCATCACACACAAAATGAGGATTTCCTTTAGATAGAATAAGCTTCACTGTCTCCGGGTAAACAAAGGTAACAAAGCCAAACATTCGCTTCTGCTGGTATGGGATCCTCACGTCTTGGACTGGGCCATAAATGCTTCAACATGCAATTAAAAACTATGTTAATATTTCTGCCATTGCCAAACTATGCATTGAGAGTCCAGCAAAAGCTAAACAACAATAACCTGAAGTAATTTGAAACATCTTCCTCTCTGAAAGTGCTATCTGCTGGGAAAGTCAAGTAGATCTGCCGGGAAGCTGGGTTTATCATACCAGGACTGTTCAGAGAAAAATCATTTCTTTCAAGCCTGGATCGTCCAAATTTATGCAAATCCTCACTCATCATAAGAGCTGCAGCTCTGCAATTATTATCAATCATGATTAGAATCCTACTCCTCAACTATTCAAAGCACATGATTGCATGGTAGTACTATGTACCTTTGAGTATCATTCTGTTGCTGCTGCAACAGCAAATTCATGCACTTTGGGGAGTATGGAAAAGTTGAAGAGGCCATGAGCTGAGAAGCAGCAGCCAATCTTTGCTGTGAAGATTTAGATCTGAAAAGCTCAGGGCACTGCTCCATCATCTCAAACTTGCTAGGAGAGCCAACCATTGCAGCAGGACCAGCAGCAGCATCAGTATCTCCAAGTCCACCATGAAGGAATCTGCAACCAGTGCCATTTTTACAGTATCCCCGAGCAAAGTAAAGACAAGGCTTCCACCCCAACCCGGAATTGGAGTCCTCAGAGCCCAAACAAACATCATTGACAGAACAACTCCTGCGATGGAGAGACCCTCCCCAGTCGTAGGAAGGAAAGAGAGCAGGGTCAGAGGCAGCACTAGGACTTGAAGACAAGTCTGAGTGATGAGGGTAAAACATATCAGGGTTGTTTTTGTGAGCAGGAGCAGAACCATCATTCAGGAAAGAAAGCTGGTCTTGAAGTTGGAAGTCATCATTTGGATCTGCGCCTCCATTTGCATAAAAGGACAAGGAAGATGAAGAAGTAGAAGAGCCAACAACCAAATGGTTGGGGCTCATCAAACCATCAGGGGTTTGAAGCTCAGACACAGCAGGCCATGAAGAAGAAGTAGAAGAAGGGTTTGGAATGGTGAGAGCAGGAGGGAGGCTGATACCACTGAGCCTTGAAGAAGTAGAGTTCTGCCTAGGAAGGAAGGGTGAAGGAGAAGGAGGAGTGGAGGGTGTTGGCGGAGAGTTCGAGGGTAAACCTAACTCCTTGCGAGCTTTAACAATCACTGAGTGAACAAGTGCTTCTGGACCAAATGCTAATCTAATCATCTCCTTCTCACCATGGTCTTGAAGCAGAAGTAAACCCATGATTTTGGAAGCATTTTCAGGGTCCAAAGTTTGGATCCTTAAGAACACAATTCGTGTAGCTTCGTAACCATCCATGAGTGAACAAAAGGGATTACACTACATGGTTCCACAAGAAACTAGCCTATCCCCAAAAATCAAAATCTGCTTTTTCAAGCTGAGACTCTCTCTATTCACTAGTGGCTATCTTTCTCAAGTAAAGTTTCTTTCTCAACCACACACAAGCCCTACCTACCAACAACTTGAGATGAGTGGTGATACACTGAGTTTCTTTCTCCTATTCCTGCAAGCAAAGAAAAGTAAGTTAATGAAGAAAGGAGAGTAAGAAAGTTGAGTGTTAAAAGTAGTATTCCCGTGTGGATGAATAATGGGAGAAGACTAATGAAGGAGGGTGTCAAAAGTTACCTTTGATAAAAAGAGAGAACTTGAAAAAAAGGGACATAAGATGGTAGTTGAGTTGCTCTATAAAGAAGTAATGAGTGTAAAAGTTGCAGAAACAACAGAAGGACAAACTCACAAACAAGTTCGTTTCTTTTTCTTCCTTTTGTTCTCCCTCAGACTTATTTAACTCACCCCCTTCTAAATCTCCAACCTTTTTCCAAATTAAAATTGAAATGCAGACATGAGGAAAAGGGTAGGATCTTACCTATGAAAGGAAAATAAAGTCTTTCTCTTGGTTTAGTTAATGTCTTTGAATCTCAAACACAATGGATGGTTGTCAAGTTACTAGAAAAGCCAAACCACCGCCCTGTTCATAACATGGTTGCAGATAGAAGCAGCAGAAAAACCATCAATTGCCTCAGTGCCCCTTGTGTGTTTTTATGGGGTTCTGGGGCAGTGAAGTTGAGAGCTGAACTATTTCTGATTTGCCCTTTTATCTCTCTCAGTCTCAACAATTAGGCCAAGACTTTCTTCTCTCTCCCAACTCCCACTCACTTTGCCCCACTTTCTCCATGTTGTGTTATGTAGACCCTTTCCCTCTCATGCCATGGTGTTATCATTAACAAGCGCTAGAGGGCGTGCGTGTGGTATTAGTGCCCCCATAATAATGTTATGTTATTGTGTTGTGTGCTTCTTCTATCAGATCCAGATCCTTGTTTCATTTCAAACAGTGCATGTTCACCTTTCACCTGCCTCTAACCTCTGACAAGCCTCTCTAATTCCACTTGTATTTATTTACTTATTTACTACTTCCAATTTCTCAGCTTTCACTTCTTTGCTTCTGTTGCTTATCATAGTTCACTCCAATTTCTCTCTCAGAGTTTGGTCTTCACGCTCCAATGGTTTCTCTCAGTCTCAGAATCCCTATGTGACTCTATTATATATTTCACTGGAGAGTGAACCACACGCCCTCAGGTTTTGCCTTGATTTGATCAAGGTGTCTTCTTTACGTTGGGAGAGTCAATGCCACCCCAATCAAACACGCCCCACTTCATCTCTGATTATATTTACTAAGTGCATCATTAGCCATATGAATTATTTCTTAATTGTTTGGTCATGTCCCACAAGCTTTTCCTCTATCTTTATTCTTTCACAATTATCCCAAGTATATGTATTTTATTATGTTTGTTGATTGCTGGTGTGATTTAATGTAAGAAGAAAAAAAGATGGTTACTTTCATGTTTTTTTACTCCAAATCTAAACACTCAACTCCTATTTGACATATGTTTCAATGTTTAAATATTAAAAGTTCATTTTTTTCACTTAAGAAGTTCTCATCAAACATCTTTGTGTGATTACTTGTGTCCCTTAAATATTTTAAATGTTTATATTTTATTGATGACTGGTCAAGTGTATATTTCATTCAGTGTTGAAGTCAAAAAAGATTTTCATAGCCCATGATAACATCTCAATATACGAAATCACACTAATTCGAAAACGTTAGGTTGAATAATATTTGGCTTCAATTTAATTTAATGTAAACATTTATAAACTTGTGAGTTGGTTTAACTTATCACATTTTTTTTAAAAAATATACTTTTTATATTTGACTAAAGCTTTTACACTTGTTAAATTTGAAGAGTTTTTCAAAATCATGAAAATGCTAAATGTCAAATATTTATATATGATGTGTGAGTAAAATCATTAATGTGTGTATGTTTCTAGATGAGATACTTATTGAATGTTGTTTTAAATTTTTGTTATTTATGTCTTTAGGCACCACCAATAGACCCACCAATCAAGCACACTTTTTAAAAAGGTAGAAGTTATTTAACACAATAGCTTTTATAAAAGTTGTTTGTTTGTTTGAAGTAGAAAAGGGATTTTTTATACTTATAGTTTCAAAATAAATTAATAGAATTATACAGTTATCTTTTAATTTATAATCAAATATATTGGTACTTGCATATATATATATATATATATATATATATATATATATATATATATATAATATGTAATATGTACCACTATTAATTTTTTTTTTCAGTGTACAGTCTTAAACACAATCTGTTTTCCTATCGTCTGCTAAAAGCTTCTTTAAAAATTTATTTGCTGCAAAGATAGTATATAATAGATAACTCACGACTCTGCTGAATAATTTCACACATTTTCAATCAATTATTGTACTCTTTAACTGAATTACCTAACATGCTGGTTTAGTTGATAAATATAGGCCTCGTTTAAATAATAATGAATGGATTTTAACTCTCTTTTCTTACCATAGCTTAAAATGATGAATTTATTTTCTTAAATACCGTGAAATTTATCATAAAACTGATAAAACAAAGTGAATTAACCCCTTCAGCAATGGTTATAGAAGAAAAACTCCATACTTTTTGTTAGTAAATAAAAAACTATTTCAACATATATAGAACCTAGAATATACTATAAAACAAATTTTGGATTAGTTGTGCCTAATTCATTTAAATATTGCTTAAATTAGTTATGCTTTTGTTTTCATTAGATTATGTGTCAAATTATGCAGTGGTTTTAACAATAATAATTGATGAGTTTTTGACTGATACTGCAGTTACAATTTCGTATTCCATGTCTTGCATGTTTTAAGAGAATGGAAACAACTGTTTTCATGTTCATGTTAAATCATGTACTAATATGTTTGGATTATTTTAATAAGAAAGAAGTGCTGTTCTAAGTTATCATTAATTATATTGTTTTATGCATAGATGTGTGTGCTGAATTTCATATGTTTACATTGTTTTCTTTTATGATAAACAAGAAAGCCATGAGTCATGTTCCTTCCATCACTTTTTTTCTCTTATTAGGTGGGAATGGATTTGCATGCAAGACTACATAAATAGACCAGAAGGTTAATTACTTCACCTCATCTCAGAATGTTTTGGATTGACATGATATTGAGTTTTGCTTATGTTCTAAACACCCCTTTTGCTTGTGGAAATAATGAAATGTTAACATATAATATACACTACAATAATGAATCAATGATTTTTCATGTTTCATCATTGCAATCTCTTAATCTCCAAGGACAAATTGCCAATCCACCAACCTGAGAGAGAATAAAGAAAAGCATGATAACTTAACCACCTAATATAATAATTAAAAAGGAAAAACTGACCCTCCACCCCTTAATTTAGGAAGAATCAAAGAACACCACAAAAACATATATAAAGTGAAATGAAGAATCTCTCAATTAATATATCTGTACTAACTCAAACATGGTATAAAAAGGAACAATACTTCTGATAATTGAAGTAGTACTAAGATTACAAAGCAAGTTAAAGGAAAAATCTTGCTCCAAAAAACCCTGAGCCAAAATGTGTTTGTGTCAAAACAACTTGGTTGGACAAAGATAATGTGTGTCTCTTAGGAGCAGCACAACAGGTTTGTTTAATAGGTGGTTAGCCTTTGTTTCCCGGTAGTAGTGCAAGAATTAATTTAGAGTAATTAAAGCATAGAAGAAAACACAGAAAATCACCTTGATATGCACTGCACATATAAATATGAAGTGGCTTGCACGCTCCTTTGCATGTGATCTGTCTCCAACTTTGGCCAAAATGTTAAGTATTCTTCTTCCAATACCAAAAAAGAGACATATGGTTTCAATTCCCTGGGACCACTTCCACACCATACCCCCTTTTGATATTTTTGTGGAGATTGTGACTTCTCTTACTAGTAGTACTTGTAGTAGTTGTTACCACATTAAAGAGATGCAATCATAGCACAAAAACCCCTGCACCTTTTCTTTATTTTCTTCTTTTCAATATTCATGTCTAAGCTCTTAATGACTTGTGCAAATTCAAATGTTTTCCTGTTACTCTCTTCTTTCCCTTTTATGAACTGCAGTATTTGATTTTAGGAATGTACTTACCATATACTATCTGTCTATCTCAATCCTAAATTGAAGTAGGACTACCAAAATGATGGTATATATATGTGTATATGGGATATCTATAGTTACTTTTCCAAATGAGTTGGAATCTACTAACGACATTCTCTACATTTCAGATTTAAATTTGCTAGTAATGAGTGAGACCAACTTTATATAATTGGACTTATGAAAAGCTATATTCTTGACTCATATATATATGCCACATGAACTCTACATCAGGCCACCAAGCTCTGTATTTGAAATTCTCTGCAATATACATACTTTTTAATAAAAAATATATAACCCTGATAATGGGATATGAATATACATATCTTCATGCAGTTTGTTTGTGAACTGCAGAGAGAATATCTATATGAACAGCATAACTAGGAATTTACTGAAAGCAAAGTTTACTATATACATTCAAATATTTACATTCTAAAGTATGCAGAATAATCAGTGATTTTTTGTCAAATGGTACTGCTTGTCACTTGTTTCAGTAGTACAAAAAAATATATTGATGTCATGTTATTATTATAACAAGAATTAAGAAAGGTTGAAAATCACCCTTAATTATCACTAACTAAATTCAGTAGAGTCAAAACATGATTGATGACTTAGCTTTATATTAACTCCGTATTCAACTATTTGAAGCTTCTTTTGTTTGTAATAAGTAAAAACTAAAACCTAGCAGTCAATATTGCACTCTGAGCATGATAGATATCTTTCAGCTTTCCTGATAGCATAACACAGCTAGTGTTGAAAAGGTGGCAGCTTTTTCGTAGTCATTTTGTGATCATATTACTGTAAGATATAAATATAAGTTAAAATAAAGTATATATAAATCCTCTCCCCTTCTCTGATATACCAATCATTGTTATGATTCCTATCACTTTATCTTTGATAAAAGTTACTTAAAACACTTTATACAGGTTTCTCTTCATTTATACAGACAGGGTGCTTATATACTTTTAGGCAGTATTGAAAGGATTTTTCCTTTTTTTTGGGTGAAAAAAGATGATTAAACAGTGGTAGTGATGATGAAAAAAATATTGAAAAATGAGAAGATAATAAGTAGAGAGAAGAATGAAGAAAAAGTTTGATGGTACAACAAGTAAATGCAATTAATGAGTGAAGGAGCAATGTTGTGGTAAAAGAGAAAGAGAAAAAAAGGTGGAATGAATAAGATGCCGTGGGGTGTATTTGGTTGAGTGAGTGGACATCATTTTCCAAAGTATTGTCGTTTCCGACTACAAATAATATCCATTTTTCAGACACCTCCCTTTAATACAACACTTCAAAACAAAAAGGACTTGCTGCAACTTGCAACATGCAACCTTCACTATTGTTTTATTCACCAATTCCTCTTTTGCTCTTTTAACCACTGTCTTCACAAACTGCTACAAAAATATTACTCAGAGACACTTCAATGTTTATTCACATGTAACATGTTTATACTTCAAGATGCTTGTGCAGAAAATGTTTCTGTTTATGGTTTTGTTTCAAGATGTTTATGGTTAATGATCTGTATTTCTGTTTGTGTAGCTTTTAATATTAATTGATAAGAAACAAGAATGTGTATAGCTTTTATTTTTTGATGTGATTATTTATTGATTAAGAGGTATTTTGTATGCATGACAAAAGTAAGTGTCAACATCACTGTTAGAAGTCCCAAATGGCTTAATATAAAAATAATGATCTGAGGCTAAATCTTTAATTACAAGTCATTTTGAAAGATAATGACAGGTTATTGGGTGGTCTTGTGTCTAATCCAACTCACTGTATTTTTTATTTTTTTTTCAAATAATCTTTATTTTTGATCAAAACCTTCAATAAAAGGTTATTTAAACTGCTACAAGTGGGAAAATAATTTGTTCCATTAATGAAGTTAATCAAATTATTAGAATATTGTTTGAACTAATTATTCTGATATTTTACACTCATACATTGCCACACTATCACTTTTTGACTATTGGGCTCTAATAGTGTGATGCATTTTCTTTGGGTTAAGATTGGGTTTCACTACAAATATTTTTTAGTGCTTCTTTCATATCTTTTTAAAGTAAAAAAATCATATTAACTTTCTCCCTTTATCACTAACCCTTTATATTTCACTTTGTACATCTCCTTTTTCTCTCTGGAAGTTGTTTTTTTATATGTGGACATTGTATGCATATAAAGTATTTTTTCTTTTTTTCTGAAAAGATATGTCTCAATATACAAAACTTTTTGTTAGCATATTACAGTAAAATCTGGAAGGTAATATCAAATCCAGATTTACCTTATAGATTAAAAAAATTCATATTAGAATATAGAATTTTAAAAATTACATCCCATACACTTAAAATCTTCAAATAATTTAAACTAATAAAACAATAAATGGAGATCTTAGAGGTACAGAAAGAAGATGCAACAAAAATACTAAAGATGAAAGTGAGAGATTAACCTATGGACAAAATTATATTTTCACCTTGCTATGGTGGTAGAGAAAGAACATATGGAGGTGCTGGAAGAAGTACTCTATTTTTTCTCATCATTTGTCTACATTAAAGGTTAGATTTAGGTTAAAAAAATGGAAAAGAGTTTAGTTAGAGACTTATGGGCTGAATTTCATGGGCCACAGATCCATAATATACCCAAAAAAGAAATGAAAGCTTGGAAAATAAATTGATTGGATTATTAATTATAAATTTTATTTCTTAATTATATTTTTCTCTGTTCATTTTTATAATTTTTGACCCAATCTAACTACTCATTAAAATTACGAGAATAAAATATGATAACAATAAAACAATGAAAAAAAATTAATACAACGGTTCAATATTTATAACTTTTCAACAGGAAATAATATTATTTTACTGTGGATGTTTAATAGAAATTCATTTTTAGTGACAAAACCATTGTTTTTAATAAGTTACAAAATTTCTCATTGTCAGTTATAATTTTTCTTCTTTGTTTTGATTTCATTGAATCCATGCCCTCCAATAAAAATAGAGAGCTATTAGAATTATTCAAAATTCTTTTCAGTAATTACATATGATAGATCAATTTCAATTATAATCAAAACTTATATTTTATAGCTCTTAGTTATAAATTAATTTACAAATTTCATCCTTAAATTTCAACAATGGAGACAATTTTTAATGATTATTTTGATCTCATATATTTTTCTAAGAATTCAAATATTATGTCGATTTAATAATCTCAATACGGAAATCAATTTTCATAACTTTTTCACAATGGACAATAACACTATAATAACTTTTTATCAATTTTTTTATTCGATGTTTTTTCAACAATCAAAATCTTAATTTCTTCTTCTATGGAAACTCACTGTGTTTTTAATCGAAGTAGACTTCGATTTTCCTTTTAGTGATATATATATATATATATATATAACTTTTACGATTTTTTTTCAATCGAATTCTATCCAATTTTTTTCGATAATTTTAATCGAATTCTCTTTCAATTTTTTAATCAAAACTTGATTTTTGTTTTTAGTTTCTCTTTGATTTTCTTTCTAATCGAAACGTTATTTTTTTTTTCAAATCCAAACTTCAGTTTTTTTTTTTAAGTGGAGTATCTCTTTTTTTTTTATTGTGCACTTCTTATTTTTTTTTTTTAAAAGAAGTGAAGCTTTTTTCAATTGGATTTTTATTTTGAATGAATCAAGCGTCCGAATCAATTTTCGATATATTTGATAATACAAACTTTATAAATAAAAAATAATTTCATATTCTTTCCTCACTCAATTTGCAATTTTAGATAGAATCAATTTGGTATTTCATACACACAAGTAAGATAAAGTGTTGAAAACACTTTTTTTAAACAATAGATTGTAAGGCTGGAAAAAACAAGATGGTTTGAAAACAATAAATAAATATAAGAAATTTACGGATAAGTAATTAATAAGAGAATTTAAATGTGACAACATAAAATTAACTGCAATAGAAGAAGTAATGAAGAACACTGAAAAACATAGAATAAAAAGATTAGGAACCAAAGAACTTCAAATTTATCATTTAAAACATTATTTTGTCAGATTAAGTGATATTAGAAAATTTTAAATAACAAAGATTGAGCTTAAATTATTGAAGTTCATTTTTTATTTTATAATAAAAATAATATTAAAAACATTTGAAATATTATAATTTAGCAGGAGGAAAAGTTTTATAAATATCGAATTTAGATTTGGTAAAATGTATACAACCCGATAGGTCAAGTTTTAAAAGAATTGAATTGACCTAACAGGCCAAAGGAGTCAACTTGGGTTTGAAAAGTAGTCACCCAAAGTTATTAGAGACGAAATGACACGACTTATACATTAAAGCAAATCACAAAATATATTCACGTTCTATTTGGATAAAAAATTTCATAACTTTTTAAGATATTGAAATATATTGTATTTAAATTAATTTTACTTTTATTTTTTTTTTTTGAATAAGACGATTCAAATTTGTATGAATAAATCAATTCAAATTTAATGAATAATTTTTTTAATGGAACTTGATTGATATTATTTTTTCTGAAAGTTTTTCGAGATTTGTTATTTCCTTACCATTTTCTTGTGTAAGATTTCTCCAGAAATTTGTTGAAAATTATTATCTAATCCAGCAAGAAATATATGTATTCTGATATTACTTTTTATATTTTAAGATCTTTTATGGCTACTTTGTCACATAATTCATTTTCTTCAAAATCTCAATCCACTCCAACTCTCCATAATATTCAATTATGTTATCTGATTCAGGCTAACACTTCTACCTCATCACTTTCGTTATAAAATAAAACTTTTCACAAAACATTTCAAATATTGAAGGCAATAAGTAACCTAATATTTTTTTTCATTATTTATAACTTTATAGATATCAATAACTATCTTTTTTTACCATTTAGTTTTCAATATAACATTTTTCATATTTTTATTTTTTTTTATAATAGAGACTTTATCTTTCTATAAATATATATAAGATAATTTTTTCCTCCATCTCAATTAGTTGTGACGATAGGTCATTATTATATTCATCTTGGATGATACTATGTTAAAGTCACTAAATTGAAAAATAAAATCCTAAACTCTCTTATATCAAATTTAAAAAGAAAAGTATAACTCTATAATTTTCATTCATATCATTTCTACACAAATACATTATTTTTACAATATTTTATTCATACAAATAAAAAACTAAATAAAAAAACTTATTAATCAGAAATAAACTAAAATAAAGAAGATTTCATTATACAATATTCTATACAAATTTATAATTTAATCATAATATAATTACTTTCAATTCAAATAAAATGTTAATAACTTCAAAATTGAAATATTTAATGAAAATAGGTGGATGTGAGTTTTGAACCACGTTTATTTTTATTTTTTTAACTGAAATAATGAAATTAATGCAAGCACTTTTAAGATACTTTAACTCTATTACAAAATATTCAAACAACTAACACTTCCCTTGAAGCTAACATCAAGTCCAAACTATTTCTGAAACAAACACACTCTAAAATCAGACTCCCAAGGCCGATCTTCAGAAGGTCGAGCACTGTCTCGTTTTTCAACTTACCAAGATGTATAGTCAAACACTCGACTACAGTGTCTAGATTATTGAGTTCTCAAAATTAAATTCTAAAAGACCAATCTCTATGATCTCCGTTTTATTTTTAGAAAATTGACCATAACCAATCTCTAAGTAGCCAAGTTCCATAATCGAATAACAGATACCGACCTCCAAAATGCCAGGTTCCATAAAAAAATCTCTCAATTCCTATCTCAGAAAGATGGTCCATTCTAGGGAGCTACCCACCTCAAATTAAATTTGTCCTCTCCTACATACCTCAACTTCCATGTCGCTTAGCATTTATCACCACTAACACATGTGCGCCATCTCTATTTTCATCAAAATTGAAAATGCATAAAATTGGTTAAAAAATGCACAAATATGACAGGTTCAATTCAATTTCTTAATTTAGTTTAACATGTAGTGATAGTGTGACAATATTTGATATATATATATATATATATATATATTTACACAGATAAGTTACGTCAAGACTATTTTTTTGAAGGGTTCTCATATAAATAATTTACGAGATGCACTTTTGTAGAAAAGAAAATATGTGTATAACTTTTGTCTAAAAAACATGTTTGAAGGGTTCTCATCTAAATAATTTACGAGATGTATTACTTTTCTAGAAAAAAACATGGATATAACTTTTGTCTAAGAAAACATGGTGTACTACTTTGTCCAAAAAAAAAAAAATACATGGTGCATAACTTCTGTCTGAAAAAAACATGGTCTATTAGTTTTGTCTAAAAAAACATCTCTGATTGTTTAAACACATGCGAAATGAACATGTCATAATCAATCGCAAGTTCTAAACTGAGCCATTCATTATTTGTTGGTTAAACTTGATGACTGCATGCAAGTTTAAGACCATACGTATGCTTCACTGAAATCAAAGAAAATGTGATGAAAGAAGAATATAAAGACACACAAAAGGTTAGCCAAAACCTCCTTAAAAACAAGCCTTAAACGTATATTACGACGTTGTTACCTGCATTGCATTACAGATGAAGTTAAATATTATATTTAGAAAATAATTAAAATAGCTGTATCTAACTTCTTTTTAATACCACTGTTTAGTAATTAAAATATTATATTTATTCCAACATACCTTACATTCCAAAGGATCAAATATTTCTAGAAAGTGAACACCGGAGAAATTTTGAAGAATGTGTCTAAATACACAAGAAACATTAGATAAAAAAGACTTCCTTAAAAATAAGTTAAAAAAAGTGTTTCACGTTTTTTTATATGTATTATTTTCACGTTTTTTTATATGTATTATTTTCAAGTGGAATGTCAATTCTAAAAGCTCTAATAATTAACCACTGGAAAACGGAATTAAAAAAAAAAAACTTCACTTTCAAATGTCTTTCAAATCACTACACCCTACATTCTTTTTCTTATGTTATACGTGATTCATAAATAATAGTTTTAAGGATAATATAATTTGTTAAAAGAAAATGGGAAACATAAAATTAGTGTCCTCAAAATATGTCCAATAGACTGATCACGAGTTTGGACAAAGTTATATATGAATCAATATATTGGATCCTGGGCAATTACAATTTGTCTCTCAAATTAAACCCTGGTTGGATTGACTCAATCTCATCTAAGAAAGAAGAAGAAAATAATTTATTGCAAGTGTAATGTTAAGCTAAAATTTCAATTTTTTAATTAATTACACATGTCAAGTGAAAACTTTAAAAACTCAGAATTAATGAAGGAAAGTAAGGTTAATATCTGAGAAATTTGGGATTTATGAGAATTGAGGATTAGATTAATGTAATATTTTTAATTCTTTAATTTATATATTTGTGGTTAATTTTTATGTATTAGATTTTGTTAAATATATAAAAAAATTAATTTTTTTTCAATTTTAAAAGTAATTATTTTAATATTTTAAAATTTAGATAAAACTACTTATATTTTTTATTTTCATGTAAAATAAATCAAATCTAACTTAACTATTCATACTATAAATTATAAGAAGAATTTTAGATTTTTTAATGATCGGTTCACTTGAGAAATCACTAGACGAAGACAACCGTTGAAATAACATTACACCATAAATAAAATGAAAGGCGAACAAATCTGATTTTGTTGAGGTTACACAATTAGTTGTATCTTTCAGGTGAGAAATTCACCGAAAGCAAGACCAACCATCAATTCTAAAATCATTTATTATTTTTTTAGAGAATTTAGCAAAAAGATTTTACAACAATTAAATTTGAGATAAATTTTCATAAAAAATTATATCACTTTCTATCCAAAATTTTAAATAATAATTTTTAGAATTTAAAAAATCAGTTTGTAAAATAAAATTCGTGTATCCACTCATAACTTGTGTATGTATGAAATTATATATGTAAATGTGTTTTCAACTCTTGCGTGAAACTATATAGAAATGGTCCGATAGGTCCAATAACCTTATTAGAATATACTCTGATACCATATTAAAAATGAAGTTTAAGTTTAACTCAACTTTACAAAATTGACTTGTGTGAGGTAAGGTTTTAACCCACTTATAAACTATTTAAATACCTTATCTCTAATCAACGTGAAATCTCCAATATTTTTATTCAACTTTTTTTTTTATTATTTATAGGAAAATTAGAAACTTTAATTTTTAACAAAATCTTCTTAAACCATGCTTAAAAATTGATATCATAGAAAAATATGACTTCATTTTTTAGGAATAATATATATTGGCATTATTTGTTGGTTAACATGAGTACTGAAGTACGCATGTGGCCTATATATAAAGGGAGTTAGTTTGGAGTAGAAGAGTAAGCAGAAAATAGCAGCTATACCAACCACTTTCTGCAAAATGAATCATTCAGACTTGAATGTTTCTTCTCAAAATTTTATTTCAGTCACACACAGCTTTCGTAGATCTGCAAACTATAAACCCAACATTTGGAAACACCACTTTCTGCAATCACTTGGCAGTAAATATCATGTGAGATATTTTCTAACCATTCATATATTTTTTTTCCCTTTCATTTACTCGTTTTGATTTGTTTAAACATTTTCTCTATTCCTATAAATTTTTAAATTTGGTATTATTGTATTAGAAACTTTTTTTTTTTTAAGTTTTACCATTTAGAATTTTATGCCACAAACGAAAATATATAAAGAAATGATAGAGACTTAATAGACATCTTTTTTAAAACAACTAAATCGAAAATAAGTATATATTTTATGAATTCAAAAGTTATTTAAGCATCTTCCAATATTATGAGAATTGCATGTTTGTATAGATTCCAGCATTATTATTTTGTTGACATCTCTCCTTCAACTTTTTTCAGAAACAATTTACTTAAAAATATAAGACATTGAAAACTCAAAAATAAAAATAAAAAATTTTCAAAAATACATGTAGTGTCAACTTGATAATCGTCCTATAATTCATCCCCCGTCTTGTTAGTCTGTGAAAAAAAAAACTCACTGCTCTTCGTAAATACTAGCAGATATTTTATGTTTTTTTTTTTTTTTAAATTTCAAATAGAATTATTTTTTAAAAGATCTTTAAAATATATACTTAGATAAAAATAATAGTTTTAAATTCCAGTTTAAATAAAATTGCATACTAAAATATTAATGCAAATAAATTTTGTATTTCTAAAAAAGAAATTAATCTTTTTATAGATCCAAATAAAAAATATAAATATATAAAATCAAAATTTAAACAATTTTTCCATCATTAATTTTTTTACTAATAATTTTATTTTAATAATTTAACTCCTTAAAAAATATTTAAATAAGTATGGATATGATGATACTCATGCATGTGGATAATTAGAATATTTTTATTAGCGATATTAACTTAGTATTCTCTGTGGATTTGTATGAGGATTTTTTTTCACTCAATATACCTGAAGTTTTAATTAACCCTAATAAGTTCTTAGTCTTTGGGATTAAAAGTTCATCTTTCTCAGTAATAAGCTCAACGTGCATGGTTTGGTTTTGTTTAATGTTTATACTTTGTTGCATGATTACCACAGAAGGGTGAATTTGTTACGCTGTTAAACAAGCGAGTGATGGAAGTGAAGAATCTATTTCTACAAGAGAATGATATTTTGAAACAATTAGAGTTGGTTGATTGGATCCAAAAACTAGGCCTTGCAAACCATTTTCGAAAGGAAATCAATGGCTTTCTTGAATCCATAACTGTCTATGTCAAAACCAGCAATCTTAATCCTAGCACAGAACATTTGCACGTATCTGCATTATGCTTCAGGCTTCTAAGAAATCACGGATATGCAGTTTTGCCTGGTAACAAAGCTTTCTCTCTCAGACTCATTATGCTGGTCATTACCCCACATGATTAACAATCTAATTTTTTATTAATTACTTCTTAAACTCAGATATATTAAGCAAGTTCCTAGATGAAAAGGGTAAAGTGATGAGGACAATTAGCTCACATGCTAGCTATGCTAAAGATGTTGTGGAGCTTTTTGAGGCCTCACATTTAGGCTTGGAAGGAGAGAAGATTTTGGATGAGGCAAAACTTTGTGCCATAAATTCTCTCAAGGAGACTTTCTCTCTCAGTTCCATGAACAAGGACCTACTATCTGATGATTTAGATGCTGAAAGAATGGTCCACTCACTGGAGCTTCCGTCCCATTGGAGAGTACAGTGGTTTGAAGTGAAATGGCACGTGAAGCAATACAACAGGGAGAAAAATAAGGACCACGTTTTACTTGAACTATCTAAATTAAACTTCAACATGATTCAGGCCACACTTCAATTGGAGCTCAAGGAATTATCCAGGTATAGTTTTAAACCAACCAAAATAACTGTGATAAAGAAAATACCAGGCTTCTATATATGTTGTTACCACTTCAATTTTATGTTTAGGTGGTGGGAGAATCTGAGCATAAAAGAAGAGTTGAGCTTTGCAAGGAATAGGTTGGTTGAAAGTTTCATGTGTGCAGCAGGAGTTGCTTTTGAGCCCAAGTACAAATCCATCAGAAAATGGCTCACTAAAGTTATTGTTTTCGTACTAGTCATTGATGATGTTTATGATATACATGCCTCTTTTGAAGAGTTGAAGCCCTTCACAATGGCCTTTGAGAGGTTTGTTTTATTATTACAAAGGCTGAAAATTGTTACACTTAGGCTTATATATGTTTAGGGTTATTTAGAAGAATCTGATGAGTGTCATGCACAGATGGGACGACACAGAACTTGAAGAACTTCCAACGTACATGAGAACATGCATCCATGCACTTCAAGATGTCACAAATGAAATTGCTTATGAAATTGGCGGAGAAAATAACTTTCACTTGGTGTTATCTTACCTTAAAAAAGCGGTAACATTACACATTGCACATTATACTATAACCACTTCTTTCAAACACAGATTACTGTAGCATTACTAATGACTATAACCACTTTGGTCAGTGGATAGAGTTTTGCAAAGCATTATACGAGGAGGCAAAGTGGTACAACAGTGGATACATTCCATCCTTGCAAGAATATTTAAGCAATGCATGGATTTCATCTTCGGGGCCTGTAATTTTACTGCATTCATATCTTGGTACAATGTATCAAGTAACGGATTCCATGGACCATTTTCTAAACACGTACGACGATTTGGTCTACAATGTATCCCTTGTGATTAGACTTTGCAACGATTTAGGAACCATGGTGGTATGTATCAATCTTTGCTTGGCTAATAATTCGTAGTTTTCAATCATATTGCTTAGGTAATAATGGAACATGAAATTAACAGGCTGAAAGAGAAAGGGGTGATGCTGCTTCGTCAATCGTATGCTATATGAATGAAAAGGGAGTTTCAGAGGAAAAAGCTAGACAGCATATCCAAGATAAAATCGTTGAAGCATGGAAGAAGATAAACAAGAAGTGTTTAGCTTCTTCTTCTTGTTCAGTGGAGCCATTTGTTGCTCAAGCAGCAAATGCAGCTCGTGTGGCCCATACCCTTTATCAAAATGGAGATGGTTTTGGAATCCAAGATCGAGATATCAAAAAACATATCTTGTCACTAGTTGTTGAACCCCTATAATTGGTGAAGTTTATGGAATTTGAATTTATTGAGATATAGGATTGACTTGTAGGATCGTCACCATCTAACTTGGTATAGACTGTAACCGTCTAATGTTGTTGTTGAAGGGTCTTCTATACTGAAGAGAAGTCTACAAGCATTAAACAATCATAGGTCTACTGTCAAAAATTGACATTTTAGTTTTCTACTTTTTTATATATCGTGTTGTATTTTTTTTTTTTTAATAAATGAAAGTTTCTTTCGATGGCACTCTCTATCTTTTCCTACTCTCTTCATTGTGCTATGTTATTCATTGTTTGACTCCAAGATGGAAATATACCATATTTAATAAGATTAAATCTGAAAGTACCACACTAAGATAATAGGTAAATAGTTAGTTGAAAGGGATAGAAGAAAGAGTGTCATATAAATAGTTAGTTGAAAGGGATAGAAGGGAAGGACCAAATCAATTATGATATCATATAATTTCCTTTTTCATGTAAATTATTTTACTTTAGATTTTGTTTGGGATCAACCATAATTCAAATAGTAATTCAATGCATTCTTATACAGATAAATGTTGAAATCACTTTATTAAAAAAGTTTAATCTGTATTTTTGCATTTCAAAAAAGTTTGAAAAATGAAATAAAAAGTTTGCCCACAAGTTCAAAATTTCCAATTGGTCTTTGGAACAGAAAAAGTTCCAAATGTATCATGCTTGCCCAGGCTTTACTTCGTTTATCCATCTATCAACTATCAAAACCACAGGAGGAACCGATACCAGCTGTTTAGAATTGAAAGCAGTATCATTAAATCAATAGATAAGCTTACAAAGTTTCACATTTTTTGGAAACAAATAAAGGAAATTCATTTCAGTTTTTGATTTTTGATTGAGTGAAGACACAAAAGACGTATCACAGTACCCATATTTACACAAATTGCTTGGTCAGACAACCCAAAACCAAGCTACAACAGACCCAGCAGCCAGACCAAAAACTAAGAACAATACACTCACAATCCCTGCAGTCTCTGCATGCTGAAACTCTACAGCTTTAGGAATCAGAATCATCAATACACTGGTTAGGTAGCCATTAGTAAGCCCTAACAGGCAAGTTAATATCGTCACGGGAATCTCAGTCCGGAAGAATTGGGGACCATGCAAGCACCCTAAGAAGAGAGGGAAAAACAGCAATCTTACTACGCAACTACCTATTGCAACTTTTGCATTCTGTAGGAGGTAAACTGCTGTCAGAGACTTGCCAACCAGATCAAACACATTATACGCAGCAATTAGGAGAATTGGATACCAATCCTTAAGGACTTGAGAGTGCACATCCTCAGTAATGAAACCAGGAAAAATTGCCAGAGTCACAAGATAAATGAGTACAATGCCAAATCCATACCACTTGATGCTTCCCACAATATCCCATAGAGTTGACCTCCAGACAGCTCCTGTCGGGGGACCATTGTCTTCATTTGCAGCGGCCGCCTCAACCTTAAGTTCATTATAGTACTTCATAACAGGAAGTTTGTGCACCATGTTGTATAAAACCATGCATATGAACACAATCACAATCGATACAGAGAAGTATAGATTTGCACTCTTTTGTAGGCCAGAGACATCTTGTGGGTAAACAGCTTTTGTAATGATCCTCAGGACCGAAACAAGCACCCCTGAAGTCAAAACATCCACAGTAAAAAGAGAGAACCATTTATCCACTCAAGTTCGACAAACAAAGGGAATATATATCAATAACTTCTCACAAAATATTTGTATATATATAAGTGTGAACCCAAGAACCAGTAGATTAATAATGTGTTACAGATTTAAGGTACAAACAAATTACCAAAAGCAATATAAAACTGAACTCTGCTCAAGCATTTATTCTTGTGACGGTATCAGAGTTAAAAGAAAGTTTGGTCAACATGAAAGAAGGTTTTTCTATTAAATGTTATTTTGTTGATTTATAATAATTCACTTATTATAGAATTTTAAGAAATTAAATATAGAAATTAATTTAAATAAATATATTTGATATTTTTAGATATCCTACTGATATTCTGATACTCCCTAAGATCTCCCTAATCTTTTACTGATTTGTTTTTATTTAAGATGTCTAACCTACAGTTTTTCAAATCAGAATTAAGCTCTGTTTTGAGTGTTTCATAATTCTTTAGTGTATGAGCCATTACAAGAACATAAATGCTAAACCTCCAAAAGATAAATCTGCGGAAGAAACCAAGATTCGCATGACTACACCTTAAAAAATTCTCCCAGTTTGTAGGAATATCTGCTACATATAATCTGACACCGACACATGATAAGCATGTGAAATCCCTGAGGTTAGAGAAGGATCTATTTATCAAACGTAAAGAAGAAAATGACCGAAATGAATAATAAATACCAAATTCTCAGCTCGTACCATATCGTAGAAAACGCAAAGGAAGCATCCATCAAACTAAAGAATGAACCAATAGTAGTAATTAATTAGAGCGATACCAGAACCGGCGGTGCCGGCGAGGACAGCTTGCGTGTACCTCTCCGGCATCTCGCCGGCGGAACCAACAATGGAGCCTTGCACGAGCGCATCGGCGACGCCGGAGAGGCCGACGGCGAAGGCGGTTGCGTAGAATCCACCGGAGACTCCAACCCTACCCTTGACGTAGAAGGCATCGATTAGGGGAACGATGAGGAGCGAAACGACGAAGAGCGCCAAACCGACGTTGATTCTGAGAAAGGCGTTGGAGGAGCGGCTGTAGAGAACGATGAGGAAGATTCCGACGAGGGCGATGAGCATGTTAACGACGGCGAAGATGCGGTCAACGCTGAAGTCGGGGTAGAGATAGGAGAAGTAATCAACGGCTGTGATGAAAGCGTTCCACGGGAGAACGTAACCGAATCCCAGGCTGAAATAGACTACGTAGGCCAAATCCCATTTGTCTTCCGGAACGGTGCTCTTCCTGCTGTTCGAACCGGAGGGAAGGAGAAGAGAGGACTCCGTCGAAACCATCTCGCTCCGTTCCGTTCCGGATTCCCAGTGCTCAACTACCACTTCGGTCAGCGCCAACGGAAAAGTAAAGTAGTTACTCACGCAACCCCATTTTCAATTAGATATCCAAATCATTACTTCATACTTAATATCAAATTAATCCTATTTTAAATTTGGAATTATTGTATCAGAAACTTTTTTTAAGTTTTACCATTTAGATAACATTCACCTTTTGTTTTCTGTCCACATTAGTACTAATGAAGCGAGAATTTTGATATCAGAAAACGAAAATAAAAAAATGATAGAGACTTCATAGACATATTTTTTTAAAAGAACTGAAACATCTTCCAATATTATGAATTCAAAAGTTAAATTTTTGGAGATTGTCGTATAGTGCATTTATTCTATTTAAATAATTTTTTTACGGCCTAATCTTATCTTTTCTATTTAAATAAATTTATTTTTGAACAGGTCTTTGGAATATATACTTAAATAAAAATAATCATTTTAAAGTGCAGTTCAACTAAAATTACAAACTAAAATATTAATGCAAATAATTTGTATTTCTAAAAATTAAATTTGAACGAGTTGTATCAAATTATAATGTACAAAATTAATTTCAATTTTATAGATCCAAATAATATATATATATATATATATATATATATATATATATATATATATATATATATAAAAAATATATATATATATATATATATATATATATATATATATATATATATATATATATAATTCTAAACAATTCTTCCATCCTTAATATTTTTACTAATAGTTTTATTTTAATAATTTAATTCTTTAAAAGAATATTCAATTAGCATATAGTAACTACACTTTAATACCATGGTACTCATGTGATATTAATGTATGAGATTTTTTTTTTTTTTCATCATTCCAAATAATTTTGTATCTTATCCAAAGTCGCACGAATTAATTGATTAGAGTCATACGTAGTAATAACAAGGAAAGGAGTGATTCAAGTGCTAAAATAACCTTTGAGTCTGAATGAAGAAAGAATTTGCATGAAGCTAATAGTAAATAAAAAGATAACATGTTCTTTTCACTGAATATAGCTAAAGTTTTAATAAGTTTTTAGTCTTTGGTATTAAAAGTTCATAATTTTCAGTAATAAGCTCAACATGCATGGTTTGGTTTTGTTTACTGTTTATACTTTGTTGCATGATTTCCATAGAAGCATGAATTTGTTACCCTGTTAAACAAGCGAGTGATGGAAGTGAAGAGTCTATTTCTACAGGAGAATGATATTTTGAAACAATTAGAGTTGGTTAATTGGACCCAAAAACTAGGCCTTGCAAACCATTTTCAAATGCAAAATCAATGGCTTTCTTGAATCTATAACCATCTATGTCAAAACCAGCAATCTTAATCCTAGTACAGCCTAGTACAGAACATTTGAACGTATCTGCATTATGCTTCAGGCTTCTAAGAAATCACGGATATGCAGTTTTGCCGGGTAACAAAGCTTTCTCTCTCAGACTCATTATGTTGGTCATTACCCCACATAATTAAAATCTAATTTTTTAGTAATTACTTCTCAAACTCAGATATATTAAGCAAGTTCTTAGATAAAAAGGGTAAAGTGATGAGGACAATTAGCTCACATGCTAGCGATGCTGAAGATGTTGTGGAGCTTTTTGGAAGGAGAGAAGATATTGGATGAGGCAAAACTTTGTGTGATAAATTCTCTCAAGGATACTTTCTCTCTCAGTTCCATGAACAAGGACCTACTATCTGATAATGTAGATGCTGAAAGAATGGTCCACTCACTGGAGCTTCCGTCCCATTGGAGTACAGTGGTTTGAAGTGAAATGGCACGTGAAGCAATACAACATGGAGAAAAATAAGGACCATGTTTTGCTTGAACTATCTAAATTAAACTTCAATATGATTCAGGCCACACTTCAATTGGAGCTGAAGGAATTATCCAGGTGTAGTTTTTAAACCAACCAAAATAACTGTGATAAAGAAAATACTAGGCTTCTATATATGTTGTTACCACTTCAATTTTTTGTTTAGGTGGTGGGAGAATTTGAGCATAAAAGAAGAATTGAGCTTTGCAAGGAATAGGTTGGTTGAAAGTTTCATGTGTGCAGCAGGAGTAGCTTTTGAGCCCAAGTACAAATCCATCAGAAAATGGCTCACTAAAGTTATTGTTTTCGTACTAGTCATTGATGATGTTTATGATATACATGCCTCATTTGAAGAGTTGAAGCCCTTCACAATGGCCTTTGAGAGATCGAAGAAGTTCCAAATGTACCATGCTTGCCCAGGCTTTACTTCGTTTATCCATCTATCAACTATCAAAAGCACAGGAGGAACTGACTCCGGTTGTTTAGAATTGAATGCAGTATCATTAAATCAATAGATAAGCTTACAAAGTTTCACATTTTTTGGAAACAAATAAAGGAAATTCATTTCAGTTTTTGATTGAGTGAAGACACAAAAGACGTATCACAGTACCCATATTAACACAAATTGCTTGGTCAGACAACCCAAAACCAAGCTACAACAGACCCAGCAGCCAGACCAAAAACTAAGAATAATACACTCACAATCCCTGCAGTCTCTGCATGTTGAAACTTTACGGCTTTAGGAATCAGAATCATCAATACACTGGTTACGTAGCCATTAGTAAGCCCTAACAGGCAAGTTAGTAGCGTCACGGGAATCTCAGTCCGGAAGAATTGGGGACCATGCAAGCACCCTAAGAACAGAGGGAAAAACAGCAATCTTACTACGCAACTACCTATTGCAACTTTTGCATTCTGTAGGAGGTAAACTGCTGTCAGAGACTTGCCAACCAGATCAAACACATTATACGCAGTAACTAGGAGAATTGGATACCAATCCTTAAGGACTTGAGAGTGCACATCCTCAGTAATGAAACCAGGAAAAATTGCCAGAGTCACAAGATAAATGAGTACAATGCCAAATCCATACCACTTGATGCTTCCAACAATATCCCATAGAGTTGACCTCCAGACAGCTCCTGTAGGGGGACCATTGTCTTCATTTGCAGCGGCCGCCTCAGCCTTAAGTTCATTATAGTACTTCATAACAGGAAGTTTGTGCACCATGTTGTATAAAACCATGCATATGAACACAATCACAATCGATACAGAGAAGTATAGATTTGCACTCTTTTGCAGGCCAGAGGCATCTTGTGGGTAAACAGCTTTTGTAATTATCCTCAGGACTGAAACAAGCACCCCTGAATTCAAAACATCCACAGTAAAAAGAGAGAACCATTTATCCACCCAAGTTCGATAAACAAAGGAATATATATATATATCAATAACTTCTCACAAAATATTTGCATATATGTATGTGAACCCAAAATCAGTAGATTAATAATGTACAACAGATTTACGGTAAAAAAAAAATTACCAAAAGCCATATAAAACTGAACTCTGCTCAAGCGGTTTATATTGCCTAACCATACAGTTTCAAATCAGAATTAAGCTCTGTTTTGAGTGTTTATAATTCTTTAGTGTATGACCCATTACAAGAACATAAATGCTAAAACTTGGCATAAAATGCTTAATAATGTTTACCCCCAAAAGATAAATCTGCGGAAGAAACCAAGATTCCCATGACTACACTACGAACGTGCTTAAAAAATTCTCCCAGTTTGCAGGAATATGTGCTACATATAATCTGACACCGACACATGATAAGCATGTGAAATCCCTGAGGTTAGAGAAGGATCTATTTATCTAACATAAAGAAGAAAATGACCGAAATGAATAATAAATACCAAATCCCAGCTCGTACCATATCGTACAAAATGCAAGGGAAGCATCCATCAAACTAAAGAACTCCAATAATAGTAATTGATTAGAGGGATACCAGAACCGGCGGTGCCGGCGATGACAGCTTGCGTGTACCTCTCCGGCATCTCGCCGGCGGAGCCAACAATGGAGCCCTGGACGAGCGCATCGGCGACGCCGGAGAGGCCGACGGCGAAGGCGGTGGCGTAGAATCCACCGGAGACTCCAACCCTACCCTTGACGCAGAAGGCGTCAATTAGGGGAACGATGAGGAGCGAAACGACGAACAGCACCAAACCGACGTTGATTCTGAGAAAGGCGTTGGAGGAGCGGCTGTAGAGGACGACGAGGAAGATTCCGACGAGGCCGATGATCATGTAAACGACGGCGAAGATGCGGTCAACGCTGAAGTCGGGGTAGAGATAGGAGAAGTAATCAACGGCTGTGATGAAAGCGTTCCACGGGAGAAGGTAGCCGAATCCCAGGCTGAAATACACTATGTAGGCCAAATCCCATTTGTCTTCCGGAACGGTGCTCTTCCTGCTGTTCGAACCGGAGGGAAGGAGAAGAGAGGACTCCGCGGAAACCATCTCGTTCGTTCCGTTCCGTTCCGGATTCCCAGTGCTCAACCACCACTTCGGTCAGTGCCAACGGGAAAAGTAAAGTAGTTACTCACGCAACGCCATTTTCAATTAGATATTTCAGATTCTCATTCTCCCACCCCTTCTATTTTCTATTCACACTTGACCCGATCATTATTACTTCATACTTAATATTCAAATTAATCCTATTTTAAATTAAAAATATTATAACTACTGCTTTACCCTTTTCATTAAGTCACTGCACATATTTATGCTACCTAAAAGGGATTACTGTACATACTTTGAGCACGTGCAGGGAACACAAGTATGAAAAGGATCCATATTAATTATAAAATAACCAAAAAGTCCCTAGAGTAATTTAATATTATACCATCGCTGTCCTTCATCCCTGGACATAGATGATAAAAAGCCAAATTGCCACCCTATCATATTCAACCACCTAGACATAGATAAAATATGTAAAATAAATCCATGAATAAAAATGCAAAAATAAAATAATATTTAAGAAATATGATTATTCACTATGTTAACTTTTTTTTAAAATTAGTATATTTTTTTATATATGTTTGATCTATTTTTTTTAGATCTCCTTAATTATGATTTTTCAAATTCTTTCAATAAATAGTATCAGAATCGAAATGATATCAAATTTGAAAATCATATCATTTCTTTTATACTTCTCATAATTTTCTAATAATTATAATAAGTGATATCATAAGTAAAGAAAAGACATGAAAAATCTTTATATAATAATATGCTTATACGAGATTTTAGATTAAAAATAATATCATTCTTTTATATTTCTCATAATTTTCTAATTATAATAAGTGATATCATAAGTAAAAGAAAGACATGAAAAATCTTTATATAAAATTTCATCTATATGAAAGATGGTTGTTATGAGCTACTGGGTGCACTTCACCATCACATACAGATTTCAAGCTAAAATATCTCTTTAGAACCAAACATACACGACTCTCTAATCTGGGCTACGCTGGATAAGAACAAGAGATACTGTTTGCATAAAGCATTTAGCACAAAGAATCCTTCAGAGGAACCAACTTTTTTACCACCACCTATGAACATATTTTAATGATAAAATAACTCAGTTACTGCTGAGACAATTAACACTCCAAGTTATGTATTCATTAATCATAATAAAATGTTCAACAGATGAACAAAATAGGAGAAGCCCATATTAATATTCAGATATTATTTGAATATAAAACATATTCAGATAAATTTGAATATTATTATTTGAATATACAAATCTGCCTTCATCATTTTCGTGGCTGTGGATGTTTCCACGTGAGAAAATACTTTTGTAAGACTGATATAATCGTTGTCATTTTAGTTTTATGTGTAGTTTGTCTGACACGTGCTGTCATCTGCATCTCCCTGCACTAATTTATTCATTCCCTTCTTCTCAACGTCGCAGAATATGAAAAAACCAAAAAAAAAGTTTCTACTTGGCTTATGAAGGAAGAGGAGCCACCCAATAAAGCAGGAACATGTCTTAAACTCCTTAAAAATATGCATGGAACAAAAACTATAAATTGATGTGTTCCTACTCTATGCTTGTTTTCTGGTTAGTTATGTTCTGTCTGCCCTTTCTTCTATCCTTGCTATACAAATTTGGCTATGTTAAAGTCTTTACTGGCTATGTTTTATACAAGAAAAAAAAAAATTCAATTTTGACTTCCAAACTATCAATTTTATCTTTTTATTCTTTTGTCTTCCTTTCTATACGATTCATTTGGAGCTGATTATTGCAGAATTCAGTTTTTGGGTATGGAAATTTTCTCCTATAGATCCGGACCATGCTGTCAAGTGGTGGACTTGCACTGGAAATTGGATGGCAAATGTTTGAATTCACGTCATTCAAGATTTCCCATTTTTACCAATACCATTTCTAGAAGCGGGTCAGTGAGATTTCATGATAATAAGGAGCAGCAAAGAGATTTTGGGTCTCTGACTGAAGGGTACAAAAGAATCAATTGCAAGGCCTATAGTGATAGATATGAGGGTTATGTGATTGGTGGTGAAAAGGGTTTAACAGATATTTCAGGGACAGAAGAGCCTGCAACTACTAACCTTGTCATTCCAGGTCTGCCAGATGGGTCAAATGGTGAATGTGGTGCTACAATAAGTAGTTGCTTTTGGGAATGGAGGCCTAAACTTAACGTTCACTACAATAAGGCAGGGTGTGAGAACGTGGATTCTCCACATGTTCTCTTTCTTCCTGGTTTTGGTGTTGGCTCTTTCCATTATGAAAAGCAGCTGAGAGATTTGGGGCGTGACACAAGAGTATGGGCACTCGATTTTCTAGGCCAAGGATTGTCCTTGCCCTTTGAAGATCCTGCTCCTCACTACAATAAGGAAGGTGCTGCTTCAAATGGAAATGCTTCTTCATGGGGCTTCGGAGATGAAACGGAACCGTGGGCCACTAATCTTGCATATTCCATTGATTTATGGCAAGATCAAGTTCAATACTTCGTAGAAGAGGTTGGTGACATGCTATTTGTTAGCAACTAGGTATTCAAGAGGTATTCATAAGGCTAAGTCTCACATGAGAAACTTCAGCAAAATATACTAAAAAAAACTTACCAATTCAATATTTTAAGATTTTAAATTAAATGTGGCGTCATTCTTTTTCTTTTATGTGAGTTTGGCTCTAGTTTCGTTTTGATTATTCTATTATTGCCTAAACACAAATTGGTTTTGTGTAGGTCATTGGTGAACCAGTCTACATTGTGGGCAACTCACTAGGAGGATATGTTGCATTGTATTTTGCGGCACGTAACCCTCATTTAGTGAAAGGTGTCTCACTTCTTAATGCAACACCCTTTTGGGGATTTCTTCCTAATCCTATAAAGAATCCACGCCTAGCAAAAATTTTTCCATGGGCTGGAACATTTCCCCTACCAGCAAGTGTAAGGAGAGTGACACAGTTGGTGTAAGTAACACTTTGTTTTATGTTGCTTCTAGTGTTCTAGGCAGAATTTCACATCCATAAGTGACTGATATTAGAATAAGAAACACGGCTTAATGGACCATATAGAGGAAACTTTGAATATGATTTTTCACTTGTGTTGAGAAAGAAACTTTTGTATCCACTTTCAACTTTAGACTGTCATGTGATTAAATAATTGTTGTATTCCCCTCTAGGTGGGTGAAAATTAGTGATCCTGGAAGTATTGCTGAGATACTTAATCAGGTTTATGCAGACCATTCAACGAATGTAGATAGTTTAATTTCACATATCATAGACACCACAAGGCATCCTGCAGCAGCAGCAGCTTTTGCTTCAATTATGTGTGCTCCCCAGGCAGAACTATCTTTCAATGAATCATTATCTAGGTAGACAGAACACTACTTCTCTAACCTAGTAACTGGTATCATGGTTCCAACTTAAGGATGTTCAGTTTATTTGCATTTTAGATGTAGAAGAAGCAATGTGCCAATCTGCCTCATGTATGGAAAAGAAGATCCTTGGGTGAAGCCACTTTGGGGAGTCCAAGTTAAAAGGAAGGTGCCTGAAGCTGCATATTATGAAATCAGCCCTGCTGGTCACTGCCCTCATGATGAAGTCCCTGAGGTATATACATCACAATTTCTTACATGAAAGTGTTTGATGCTTAATAGTAGTACTACAAATGTTATTATCTTTGGCAGGTCATAAATTTCTTGCTACGTGGATGGATCAGAAATGTAGAGTCTCAAGGGTCTATCTCACTGCCACTGCTTGATGATGTAGTCTCTCTGAAGGAAGCTAATGTGTGGGAGTTAGATTTTATGAGAGAAGGTTCAAGAAAATCAGCCATGGTGAGATTCTTCGGCTCCAGAGTCTCGCTTTTGGACAGAATAAGATCTTACATCGACAACCCTCGCTCCAAGTTCAGAAATTCAGCAGCTAAATCTCAGTAACTTGACGAACTAAGCTGTGGCACAACACTGAATAAGGAAATAATGTACATTAGTTACTTGTTCTGGTGACTAAGGTTTTTTTTTTATCCAAATAGAAGTTGTGGTATATTAATGAATTATATCCAAATATAATTTTATAATTTATGTTTCAACGTATATATATTTAACTATGTTAATTATAATCTTTTGGATATATATTTTGGATTGATTTTAATGATCTCAATAATTTATTATTTCAACAGTGAAATTATTGAGCTTAAAATTAATGCTTAAAATAAAGATTAGTAGGTTATACAGCTTGATTTATTTTTAGATAGAAGGATTTCCTTTATACCCCCTTTTACACCCTATATTGGTATTACTAGATAAAAATACAATTCTCCATTTTAATTTTAAAAATAATCTCCATAACTATATACTTTTATTCAAATATTTTTCCTCAAAAAATCTTATTTCTCATTTATTTTTTCCATAATTTTTCCTCCCCAAATATTTTGAAAATCAAAATAGAAAAACCAGTTTAGAATTCGATATTCTAAAAACCAAACTCCAACAGATATTTTAGCACGATTGCACAGGTAAGAATTCTACTTTCAGATACTAAATTCTGACTTAAAAAAAAATTATGTATGTAAATAATTGCTACAATGTGTTATTGGGGTATTTAAAAATGCTATTTTCAGTGAAAATTTCAATATTTGTTGTTTGGAATGGCTGGCTAGGCGAGTAACTGCTCCAACGGTAACGTGGTAGATGATGAAAACGCTATCTACCCAATTTCGTTCCATCAAATGCCCTAATCCAAACCCTAAATTATGCAAATCCTCTTCTCCTACAAAATCAGAAATAAAACTAAACGCCAAACCAAAATCTGAGTCAGAGTCAGAGTCATGGTGTGTTTATCTCATCCTCTCCACCAACCATCCAATCAAAACCTACGTTGGGATCACAAACAATTTCCCTCGCCGGTAACTTCAATTTTCCGATGTTCCCAGCTGAATCTTACCTCTGTTAACTTCAACTTTCGATTAATTTGTAATCTGATTCAATTGCTCATCCTATCCTATGGGTGCTGATTTATTTTTAATTTTTTATATTTATGGGTGAAAAGGGTCGTGCTTTTGTACCTGTGTGTCTTATGTTTTTCCCATTCCAAGGTAAATTACAATGCCTTTGTTCTGTCATGTAAAATTTCGTAGAATCTTTGCCTCGGGAAACTCCAGTTTGTGACACTAGTTAAGCTACAGAATGCAAAAATCCTTACTTTAATGAGTTCTCATACGCCCATTCAATTTTTGTTCTTTGGCTCTACCTCAATTTGCAATTTTTTTTTTAATTTTAAAAAACTGGTGTCTGCAATTTACACAGTTAAAGTAATAATAGACGTACTTAATTGGTGTAGTTTGAAGCAGCACAACGGGGAACTTAACGGTGGTGCAAAGGCATCCCGTGCTGGAAGGCCTTGGATTTGTGCATGCATCATTTGCGGTTTTACAGACCGAAGTGAGGGTATGTGTCTGATTTTGTGTTCTTTTACTTATCTGGAGACAGAAAATTGTTGTTTTTTTTTTTTATGTTCTTGTAGATTTTTTTTTAGAATATTTTCTGTTCGATGTTTTTTTGTTTGGTAGGTGCTATTTGTGACAAGCCACCTGCTAATTACATGATGTAGTTGTATTGTAACTTCTGTGTCATATGTGAACTCTACCCTTAACTATGTTGTTGAGAAGATATAAAGGACCTGATGGCGATTTAGATGCTCTGAACTTGTAAATCAGTTGGTTTCTACCTCTATTCAATTAGATCTGTGTTAGGATTAAATTCAGTCCTCAGGGTGTCCTTGCTGTATTTGTGGATTATCTTATTGGTTACAACTTACAAGCTTTAGAAATTGAATGGCCTGCAGAAAGAGGACCTTCTTTTTGTCCGGAGATGTTGTTTTCATGAAACTACCTTCCATTTCCTTACTCTCGTGTGCACAAATTTCTTTCTTGATCAATTTCCTGACTTGGGAATAATACCAATTCCTTTACGTGAGGAAATAGATTACAAATTACAATAAGGTGAGGAGATAGATAGAACACTGAAAAGAACAGTTTACCTAATTGAGAGATAATTGTGTTATATGTAAGAGAATCATTTATTGTTACTGTCAAATGGGGTATTTTCTTAGCTGTAGTAATCTGATGTAACTGAGTGATGAGATGAGAAATAAGATGAAAATTATGTATTGATTTATATTTCTCATTTTACTGTATTACCCTGTAATCTGTTGTCTTTTTTAGCACCACACGTGTCTTTGTATTAAATTTGGCTGTTTGATAGCCATTTTAATTCAATGGTGATTGGTAATTTGGGGAGTTTTTCTCTGTGCATTTGGGTCATGGAATTATAATCCAGCTATCTTTTACTGAATTGACTAGGATATTGTTTCTATGCAAGATTGTCTCATCCTTTTATGTTTGATTTGTTAAGGGTTTCAGTATTGGCAAGTTGAAGCATTTTTGTTTGGTTTTTGTACATCATTGTAGCTAGTATATTTGAATCCAAATGGAAAGCTATCTCAAGGAGAGCTCCCCGCAAAAATAAAAATGACCATCTCTCCCAACAAAGTGAAGATCCATCATTACCCCTGCTGCGACACAGACAAGCAGCTTTGAACAAAGTGAAAGGTTCACTCGACTGCACTCACTTAGAATTTATTTGGCATTTGGATCCATTGTGATTCAACTGCCATTGTATTGTGTATGTGTTTTAATCAATTTCACAAAGTTCAAGTAGCTAAATATAGGTCATATATTTAAGGAAAAATTCAGCAGACACCCTTTCTGCTGCAATTTAAAATTTATTAAAAATTATAAAATCAAATGAGTGGAGTTTAAATAAAAAGTAGAATCCACTAAATTTTATGGTTTTTAATAAATTTAATTAATAATAAAGAATATTTAAGAAGGTGTGTTGCTAACATTTTTCTGGTAGCATACTGTATCATATAAACCAATAGTTTTCAACAATTAAGAAGGAGTGTTGTTTAAATTTGTGAAGTATCATATAAACATAAGAATGTTTGTATAAGCATTATTATATTATATGCTTCAAACATTGTCCTTCTGCAACTTTTCTTATTCTCAAAGTTTATTAAATGTTGCTGTAGCTTCTAATGTCTTGATTGTATTTTGTTGGAACAAAATCCAATAGCTGAAATTGGTAGAAGAGCATTGGAGAGATAAATTGTTGAGAACTATTGGTATGTCATTTGCTGGGATGCATTTGTTGAACTACTTTGATGGTTCATATGATTCATGATAACACATTCAAATTTTTGTCCTTGTAAAATAATGGGTAAATTTTCTAAAAGGTGTAATTCGAAATTGAATTTATAGAGTCAATTTTAAATTTTTTATAATAGTATATAAATTGTGTTTGGATGCACGGATTTAAAATATAAAAAAATCTTTTTTCAAATAAGACTTTTAATCGTTTTTCAAATAAGACTTTTAACAAGATTTTTTTTTTAATTGTGTTTCAAAACAAAATTTATACTTTTTTATAATTATTTTTTGGAGAGTGATGTATAAAAACACAACTTTAATATTTAAAATAAAAAAGTTAAAGTTAAAGTCGTGCTTTAATTTGTATGTTTTTTATTTTTTTTAAATTATGTGTGATGATGCTACTTGTGTTTGAACTTTTTTAAATTTTTTTAAAATCTTTTTCATAGTTTCTAGTTTTTTCAGTGGAATTGATTTATCATCCTCAATATTAGTTTGGTGAAATGTATTAATTGATCCACCACCTACTAAAAGCGCACTATTTAACAATCAAATAATATTTTGATATTTGTTTCCTAATCTTCATATTTAATAGCAAACTTTTCTTGAAGAGAACTATGTTGTCATCTTTATGATGATCACCAAAAAAATCAAACAAACCTTAGTGGGAATTACACTTGTAGCACCAACTGCAGTAGTTGCTTAGGTGCTTAAAACTCTAGTGAGGATATGAAAGTGATGTAACTTTATCAATGAGCTTCTAGTGAAAATAATTAAAATTAAAAATTAAAACCTTGCTTCATATTAAAAAAAAGTCAATTCCTATTAAACTCATACTTTTTATGTACGATTCCTCTAAATTTAATTAAAAATAAAAAAAATTGAAACACGAGATTAAAGTAAGAATAAGTAAGAATTACAGAAATCGTATTTGAAAACACATTTCCCCTTCATTTTGAAGTCTTGTATCTAAGTATAAATTATCCATTTCCATACAAAATTTAAAATTTATCCATTTCATTAGATTCAATCACAAAATTACCTGAAATAACGGCATGTGTTTTTCTATAATAGAACTTAGTTTTATTAGAATTGCATGTGGAGTAAATATTACTCCAATACAACATATAAAAGTACTGCTTAAAATCCTATGGGCAACATTGTAGTAGTTTTTATCCTCAGATAAAATCACAAAGTGAAAAACTCTATCAAATAAAAAAACTAAGCATTGTGCATTAAATAAAAAGTAAATAGCATAGTAATAAAGATGGTCATAAAATTATTTATCCCTAGTTTTTAAAACTTGTCATGAAAGACGGCTGAGAGTGACGAATTGAGACTGGTAAGAAGGTGGCCCACGGCGGCGTATTCCTCAAACGCCTTAACATCAACCCGACACCGGATGAACTCCGGCAGGAACAGGGAAAAGCAGGTGGCCAAGACAAACACAACGGTCAAGAGCCCCGACAGAAACCTCGGCAACCGCAACCTGCCGGTAAAGGTCCTCTTCAACGCAATCTCCCCCACCATACACATTCCATGAAGAAGAAAGAAGCACGTCATTCTGAAGCTGGGCTCCGACCTCCCCAAGTAGAACAGTATCAACTCATGCATCAGACCCGATACCACAAATGTCCCCATCACCGCCGGTAGTGGGGCCCACCTGCGACCTAGAACCTTCGATGCGGCTTTCAGGGTTGGCTCGTAAACCGTTGGTCGGAGTATGCTGGTGACCATGAGATTCCATCTCCTCCCCCAGAAGTCTTGCAGTGAGGTTGACCTCAGTGGATCATTGAACTGCGGCTCCAGCTCTATCCCCAGCATGCTTTTCGCCGCCGCTGCAACCACCGCCAAGATTATCTCCAACATGAAGTATATGTGGAAACAGTACATGCACATAATCACCTTCGGGTTAATCCTCTCACTGTAGTCATAGATCTTCACCAAAATGGCCAAAGCAACAACCTTTACGACATACCCTGCAAGTGGGGCACCACCATTGTTCTTGCATGACACGGAATACACCTTTTGTTTGGTTGGGGTAGCAGAATTTGGCTTTATTGAAGATGGGGTGGTGTCAAAATCGGAACTTTTAGATGGATCTTGATGTGGGGTTTTACCATTTGTAGTTGAAGAGTGTTGGGTGTGATTTTGCTGGATCTTGATGGGGAGGCAGGCGACGGCGACAAAACGTGGAAGAGAGATGAATGGGTCGGAGGAGAGAGGTCCCTTGTCGAAAGCAAAGAGCAAGATCTTGAAGTTTGCAAGCCATGCGAGGAAGAACCCTATGGTGCCAGACAAATGCACAGAAGAAAAGCTCAGAGGAACCACAATGTACAAGAAGATGATCGGAAGAAAAAGGAGGAGTCTTATTGTTCCTGCAGGAACAACCTTGCGGATCCAATAACAGTAGCATAAAGAAATGACAACTAAAAGCCACACCTTCACGAGACTCATAATCTCACCCTCCATAACTGCTCAATCGATCAGTGCAATGAAGAAACCAGATTGTGATATTATATCTTCTCTGAGATGAAACTTGTGGGCTGAGACAATTCTCAGCTTGTGAGGCCTCACAAGATTGCAGAATCAATCTGTGAGTGATTGTTGTTAGTTTTGAAGTGAGAATTTGTATTTTCTTTTCGCATTCATTATCATGGGACCAAATGAAAAATCTTAGTAAATGTGAAAAGTACCTTGTCCTGTCTAGTACCAACAGATCATGTCGTCAGCAGTGACGGTTGAAAATTTTGGAACTGAATGAATTTCCTTTACAGATGCTCTGAGCTAAAATCTTTGGCAATTAAAATGATAATGATGATTATGTGTTTGTTAATTTTGTTTAGGGTTTGGGAAATTATCTAAATAAGAGATGAAAAGCATAGGCTAATATTGAATGAGCAATAACAGCAGATGCTAAATAGGCCTGTTATGGAAAGACCAGAACTCTGCTTGAATAGGAGCTTCAGAGGTAAAATAACTGTTTGACTTGGTTGACTTCTTTTCTCAGCCGTCAGATGCATCTAGCGGTCTACAAAGTTACGGCAAAGAATTTGGTTGATGAGATTCCAACTCATTTCCCACATTCATCTAGAATCCATTACAGACAAAAATATCTGCCAATTGAAATTTCATAAAAAATAGAAAAAGGAAAAACAATTATTGAAATTTCAATAAAGGCCTAATAATTATATGATAAATGTTAACATGCATTTCTAAGATATTTAGGTTAAAAATACATTTTTTAGATACTAATTAATTCTTCATTCTCTCAAATTAATTGTCTTCATATCAAAATTTACTGGTTTCCAAAATCTTAACAGCACAGCACTACTTTCTATATTAAATTAAATACATTGGCCTAATCTCTTTTCTTAGAAAGGAAAACACCTTATGATTTTTCATGCATTTTTTTTATATTCTACCTGAATTCATTTGCACATATAATGGATTTTTAATTTCTTTAACTTAATTTTATAAAAATTTGAATATTTATAAGTGCATAAGATACTTGACATTTTTTAAAATTCATTTTCCTAAATCTAACTTCTCATTGTTTTAAAATTGATTCTCATATTTTCTAAGTTATTTATAAATTTTTATGTTAATAATTTAATTTAATTTGTATCTATACTATTTTCTTCCTTTCAGATATCATTTTTTAATTTAACATCGACTTTGGTAATCTGTTCAACATTTTTATTTTTTAAAGTCTCAATTTTTTTAATAACATTTCATTTTAACCTAATAAAATCATAAAAATAAATTATCTTGACATTGAAAAAATCATATATGAGAAAAATACTTTTTCTTACACAAATACAATTAATAAATTTAGTAGTCAAATATGACAGATTCATGGCTATTAAATTATTATTTCTATGTTTTCAGTTGAATAGTATATAGTTGAAAAAACAAAATTCCAATAGAATTGACCAAACAATGCCTTGACCAAATACCAAAATCCAATGGACACCTCACCATCTCACCAACCAAAGCCTAAACCATTAAAACAAAAAATCTGGCAACACTATCATTCCTCTCATAATCAACAATCATGAGGAATATAGAGATAACAAATTACTATTGGATTACATAAGTAATTGGAACATTGAAAACTTTAAATAGTAATATCAACTCATGGTGAAATCTACATAAGATGAGAAGGAATAGGAAACTCTTATGTTGTTCTATAACAAACTACTTTTAATGTTTTTTTGAACACTTTGCTTTGCTATCTTATGTATGGTGGCAAATATTATTTGTGAAGAGTTTGGAAGAAGTGGAAGTTGTGTGGTGGCTTTCTGAGTATGGTGAAGGGCAGTGTCCACATTTAGCTAGTTGGGCTCACTATCTAATTGGGTTGGTTTGATGAACCCAACAGAACATTACCAACATGTCATTAATTTCTATATAGGGGAATAAACAGTTAATAAGTTGCATGTAATTTCTTAACCTAATCTGTTAAATTAAAAATTGATTTTTACTACACATAATGGAGATGTGCTTAATTAATGTTAATTAAATATTTCAATTTATATTGTCAGAATTATTATAAAGTGGTAATAATTCAAACTAATATCTCTATAAATAATAGAACATTTCTTTACATTTTTAAACTAATATTTAATATTTTAAAAACTAAATATTTACTTGAACATTCCAGAATTGTTTTCTAAGTAACCCCACTCAGAAGGAAAAAAAAAAGACAGATAAATTCGATTTTCTAAAAGATAAGATTAAGTAGAAGACATATCAAATATGTTTAACAAATTAATAAATTAATTTGTTGGAACATGAGTTAAAGTCTTAAATTATGATATTGAGTAATTTTCAATGAGATATCATATCACATACAAATTAATTAATGTTTTTAAGAAACAATTTATTATTTATTTAGTGTTATTAAATTATCAGTTTCTTATTAAAGTATACTAGTCACTAAAACTGTCCTAAGTTTGTCATTAAATTAAAGAATATGTTATCTATAGAGCATTTCAAAAAATAATTCTTACCAGCAAAAAAAAAATTAAAAATTGAGTCAATTTTCTTCCATGAATATATATATATATATTTTTTTTTTCCTAAAGTATTGACTGGCAAACTAAAGTGAAATGAATTTTTGATAATGAAAAAGTTGTGAAGTACATGACATGTGAAGAAGCCAACCCGTGAATCTTCTTACTTGGGATGACCCAAATTTAAGGGCACACCAAACCTTCATAAACAAACAACAATACAAACACCAACATCATCTTATTTCCTTTCTCTGTACTTTCCACAAAAGAGAAACGTGAGACCTACGTTAATTTTGTAGAATATTTATTTTTTTATAAAAAACTACATGATAAAATAAATAAAAATTATTATTTAATAAATAAATAAATAATGAACCTTGAGATTCTTGCTAGAAGTGGTCCCCAGAAGTGGGTCCCCACTTTCTCCTCTTTTCTCAGTCTAATTTGTAGAGAGAAACATTCACATCTCCCAAGACACACACAGAGCATTTAATTTAATAATAAATGGTGGAACGTTTTTCAATCCCATGATAACACAACAAACATAAACATAAACAAACTAGTTTGATGTTATTGCTGATTTTTGTAACACTCACAGAGACATTTATCTGTTGCTGAAGATTTTCTCTCTGCTTTTTGTTTGGTTTGGTTTCATCTATCTATCTTTCTATCTTCTTCTGCTTCATCTCCACCTCCCCTTTGATCGGTTCTGCAATTCACATATCCCAAAAAGACACACACAAACACAATTCAGATGGGGTACCTCTACCTTTCTTGTAGAGCCGAATCCGCAGTTTCAACCTCAGATTCTGTGTCTTCTTCTTCTACCAAACCAGCAAAAGAGAAAGATAAAGAGAAAGAGAGAAGCAGCATCAAGATCCAGGAGTTTCAGTACAGTGACCTTGAAGCTGCCACCAATGGCTTCTCCGACCGCAAGCTCCTCGGCAAAGGGAGCCACGGCTATGTCTACAAGGCGGTGGTTCGCGGCCGCCCCGTGGCGGTGAAGCGGCCGTCGCGGCCTCGCCATCACGGCGTTGCTGTTCCTCGGCCTGTGTCTGCCTCCGCGCCGCTGGAGATCACCAACGAGGTGGACAACGAGATCGACATCTTGTCCAAAATCCAGAGTCCCCGGTTGGTGAATTTGGTGGGGTTCACGAACGATTCAAGAGACAGGCTTTTGGTGGTGGAGTTCATGAGCAATGGCACCCTTTACGATGTTCTTCATTCCTCTCCAAGGACTCCCAATTGGGGTAGGAGGATTCGTCTGGCTCTGCAAACTGCAAAAGCCATCGACACTCTTCACTCCTCGAGCCCTCCGGTGATTCACCGTGACATAAAGTCTGCGAACGTTCTCATCGACCGGAGCTACAATGCGAGATTGGGGGATTTTGGTTTGGCTTTGAGAGGCCATGTTGATGACAACAGACTCAGGTCCACTCCCCCTGCTGGCACCATGGGCTATCTTGACCCTTATTATGTCACTCCTGATAATTTGAGCACAAAAACTGATGTTTTCAGCTTTGGGATTTTGCTGTTGGAGATTATAAGTGGAAGGAAGGCCATTGATGTGACTTATTCACCACCTTCTATTGTGGATTGGGCTATTCCTCTGATTAAGAAAGGGAAGTTGTTGGCTGTTTATGATCCTAGAATTGCACCTCCTAAGGATCCGGTTGTGAGGAAGCAGTTGGCTGTGATTGCTGCCAAGTGTGTGAGGTCTTGCAGGGAGAGGAGACCTTCCATGAAGGAGGTTGTTACTTGGCTTTGTGGGCTGTGTAAGCTGGTGCCTCTTCATTCCTGGAATGGTTTCAATAACCCTTGCATGATGGTTGAGACTGTGGGGCGCCCCGTTGAAGCAAGAAATGGTCAATTCAGTTCTAGGCTGGAAGGAGTGGAGGAGGGAAATTTTGATGCTTTGGATGCAAGGTTGTCCAAGTCTGCAATGAGGTATTCCAGGAGGGTGTATTCTGATCTGGGGTTCAGCAGCAACTTGATGGACTTGATGGCTACCACTGAGGAGCCTGAATTTCTGAGAGATGCTGATGGGGTGGAGCATGGTTCTAAATCTGCTGAACAAGTTTCTAGCTCCAGGTTTGGCAGTGGAAGATATTCCATAAGAGGGAGGAACCTGTACCGGCCATGTGGCAGTGACAAGGATGCCTTTGGCTTGAGTAAAAGCCAGATTGTAGGTCAGAGTGATGGGGTTTCTGGTTCAAATTCGAAGAATTTGAACTCTCTGGTTGCTGAGGTTGTCTAGTTAATTGATTGCTTAAACATTTGATTGGAGTTGTGAGCTTTTCTTGCTTGCAAGTTGCAAATTGTGTAGATTGTTGTTAGTTCATTATTTGTGGATTTCACAAATGATCTCTTCATTTTTAGTAGGTTTTTGGATTGAATCAAAAAGCTTTTGTTTCCTCCTCATAAACAAATGCAAAAGCCAGTGTATGAATGATTCAGGAACACATGACTGCTGTTGTGTTACAGATACATGAAGCTGCTGCTGAAAAATTGTAAAAACTGTACCATTGCTGGTTGGTTGAGTAGCCTGTTTGTATGAAGCTGAAATAAATTTTCAATAGTGGTCCTTTTTTGCAATTCTCTTACCAGCTTTTGGTTTTTTATCTGTCAACTTCTCGGCTTATTTCAAGCAAGATTTTGAATTATGGCCTGTTATTGTATGCTGTATTTATTACCTTATCATTCTTCTATTCTTTCTTCATCCACCATGACCGAAATCTTTTAGCAGTCATTATCTCGTCTGGTTTTGAACAAGGAGTAAGCTTTCAATAAATCAATTACAACATGCAATTAAGAATTGTCCAATTGCGTCTTAAAGGCATGCTAGCAAGAAAGAGATTTCTTGGCAAGTAGTTAAATTTGCCTTAGACTTTGGCATTAAAGTTGCACTATATTTTAATCAAGCAAATATCACTAACCTTGGCCCAAGTTTGGTTTCAGAAAATTGTGGCGTAGATTAATATGCTAGTTTGGCACTTACACAGATAATTTAAACAAAACAAAACAAAGAGAAAGGGACAAAACATTAAGGTCTCCCACTTCCATGAGTGGTGGTGTCTAATGGGTCCCACTAACCCGATAGCAAAGTTTCGGTTCGTCATGTTGTGATCACTCTGCAAGGAATTTGCATTATCACAAAATTGCAACTGCTTAGGTAACACTAATAGAGACAGCTACTTAGTAGTAAGGGGGAATATTTTAAATCTTGAAGTTTCTGCTTCCTTTTCTCACCAGTACAATGTTACTCTGCTGATATTTCACATGCAACTCTTCATACACCAACAAAATCATGCTTGGTCTATTCATTTATTTACTTGTACATAGTTCTTTGAACAAATAATATTGAATTTACCATTTTGTTTGAAATACACCATAAGTCACTAAATTTTACAAAATAGGTGCACTTTTACTTATTCACTTAACATATATAATAAAAAAATCTTGCTTTCTTCTAATACAATTTTAAGAGTATGACCAGCCACAACAGAGGGGTTAATGACAAAGACAGTGAGGTTTTGAGTTATTGTTGGGAGGCTTCTGTTTGTTGAAAATGATTTTAATAACAACTTTTATGTTTTAATTATCAAAGTTTACTCTTTGCTGTTGGGTAGTGAGGCCCGGTGGTTGGGAACAAATCAAATCAAATGAAATAAAGTGATGTTATGTGCCTTAATAATATTATATTTAAGATCAATCACCATTTGCATTGCATGAGTTGGTGTGGTAACCCTCAGCCACGTTTGATTCTCAAATGAACAATCATTCATCCAACCCTCTCACACAAAACCCTCCATTTGGTTTATGTTAATCATTGCAATTGCCAAACACAACATTTCATCATGAATCTTAACACTCACTCCATCTCCATCCAGCTATTTCTTCAATAACTGCTATCAAGGTTTATGTCTATTATCTCTATTATCTCTTTAAAATATGTCAGCATGTAGTCTCTCATTTTTTCAAAGGTTTACATGTGTCCATCACATAAGACCTAAAGACAGAGATGCATGCTCTTATAATATAATTACATAAACCAATAAAAAAATAATTAATTTTGGTAATTTTTTAATAAATTTTACCAATCTACAACACCAATGTTTGATCATTTTTAGCATTCTCTTCTCAGTATTAAGGAAAGTCTTTTAACTCTGGGCAGTGACATTTTCACCCAAGGCTTTAAGAATATGGTAAAACTCTATCAGAAGCTTAAAATTAACATAATTTAACCAAACTTTTTTCATCTATTAAATAAAACAACAGAAAAAAATAGTACATACGACAAAACACTGAAATGGTCAATTCTTGTGCACAAAATTGCCAGCAAGTAAGTCAATGAAACTACGCCACCTTGAGTGGTTCGAATTTGAGTTTCACAACAATACAAAAACAGACCATAAATCCATTTTGAATTTGGACTTTTTTTTGTCTAGCCTAAATTTTAACTTGAGACTGCAATAGTGGATTGACGTAAGAGAAAAGTTCAAGTCTACACAAAATATCCCCTTCACAGATTGAAAACAACAGTTCATACCTTTTCCATGACCCTTAGAAGAATTTTGAGGTTTAGTCTTAATTAGACTTGAGTTGTTCTGTGGGGGAGCTGAAGATAAGAACCAAATTGAATTGCTGTTAGGCAAGAAAATGACTACACAGAGACCAAGTTATCCTCATTTGGTGAGAGTCATTGGTGCAGCCAAAATCGTTTAATGCAGACAGTGGAATCCACTATGAAGACAAATAAGATTAGGTTGTATAAAGTGTTGCTTTATTATCCAAGACACGAGAAGAATGTGAGTGTCTTTTACCGTTCAACTGTTAGCTACAAACTGGTAAGAAAATCTATATTCCCTTTCCTTATATTAAGGCTTTACAGCTCAGAAACTTCATATATTTCTCTTTACATGTGTTGTAGTTGTCCTGTGACATAGGTGGAAAATAAGTATACTGAATAGTTGACTCAAGTTCCCTTGTTATAAGTAATTTCTAAAACAATGCATGAGATGCAATTACCCCAAGACATTGGAAATCTGTAATAGAATTGTGTTTGTTTGAGGTTGTTTTATAGTATGTTTTTTTTTTTCTTTTTGCCTTTTTGAAAAACTTTACTCCTAGGATTGATAAATCTCCCTTTCTCTCGCTCTTTTTACCTGTGAGGGTAAAGGGTAATCATAACTGAATGGAAGCTTGGTTATGCAAAGGTCAAGAAACTAAACAAAGTCAAAAAGTTCCAACAATTCCATCAAGAGACAGTGCTTTTGTGTCTGTACCACAATGACTTCTTTATGTGAAATGAATCACTTTTATAGGAGCTTCCAATGAGAATCCTTATACCACTCTAGAGATTTGCGATAATGTTTAATGTCATGAAAATTGCATGGAAGTCTTAAATACATTTTAAATTCAAGAACTAATCTTTTTTCATAAGAAATTCACCTTTCCATCATGTTAATGTGAAAGAGGAGACTATAAAAATGTAAAAAATAAAAAATGTGAATTTTATAAAAGTTTATTGTTAAGAAAAAAATTTGTAAGATGATCTTGAAAATTAAATAATGTATTGAGACCTATAGTGTTAATATATTCATAATAGAACAAGGTCCTCCAGTCATTATGGTCTTCCTTACATTAATTATACATACTTTGTGATTTTTTTTATTATCTCTTACACTTCCCAAATGAAAAAAAAAAAAAAAAA